>Ga0209393_1000164_pt1 | contig 33591 bp, 28 predicted proteins | sample SSWtaG_2_FD_184117 | JGI IMG/M metagenome (GOLD analysis project Ga0209393, IMG submission 184117) | Hot spring microbial communities from Sandy's Spring West, USA to study Microbial Dark Matter (Phase II) - SSWsed_130316 (SPAdes)... | ecosystem: Environmental > Aquatic > Thermal springs > Hot...
TGATACCATCTATAGGGAGGCTTGTAGACTACTTGGATTCAAAGATAGCGTTGAAGTTGCTATCCTAACAACAGAGCTTCCACTACATCTACCGTTGAATATTCTTAAGAAGTTTGTAGGATTGACGTCAAACCGTAATAAAGGAAAATATGACCACCGTATCCGTACACATCTCTCTTCTTTAGCTACAAACATTTACATTAATACAAAACGATTGAGAGACAGATGGAAAGCTCCAGAAGAATTTAAAGGGATTATTGCTTTCCTACCACGAGAGAAAGCAATATACAAGATACAGTCAAGGATATTAAAGATGTTTAGGAAAGCATATTTTCTGGCAAACAACCAGACAATCAACAACCCTGCTGGCCGATGAGCAGTAAAAGCTGTGAGGCTAGTAGGGTAAAAGTATCCGATCTCGATAATATTACTGAGTGAGAGCATATGTCCCCACTACTTCACAGCTACTATAGCTCATCGGCCAGCCCTTTCCCTCTATTTTATTTTTGTATTATATTTCATCTTAAATTTTATGAAGGTCTAAAGATGGCCCAATTAAATTTCTATTCATTATCCTTTTATCAAAGAATTACTATTATTTATTGTTAGAAGGTGTCCCAGAAGACACCCTGGGTCGGCTGCAAGAAAGTCACCTGTTTTTCCGTATGCTCTAGCTCTACATCCTCCACAAACATATCTATACGGACATTCTCCACAAGGCTTCTTAAATAGTTCTTTATCTCTAAGTTTTCTTAGCACTGGGCTACTACTCCATATTTCTTGGAAAGAGTTAGCTCTTAAGTCTCCGACAATTATTGGTAGAAAGACACATGGAGCAACTTTTCCATCAGGTTGTATAGCTGCATATATCCTGCCTGCTCCACATCCACCTATGAATTCTGCTAGGGCTCTGAGAGATTGACTACGAGGTGGAGTGAAATGTGTAGGTAGGCAGTCGCCTCCACCACTCATCTGCCATGAGACTCTAGCAAGCTGAGGAGCTGTAGAAGCTACTTGAACTCTAGACTTACGTGCCAACTCATATACCTTCCTAAGGAGTTCCTCTCTCTCAACTGGTGTTAAATCTAGTTTTACTATGTCTCTGCCTCTCCCAGTCGGTATAAAGTTGAAGAAGATCACCCTCTTTACTCCAAGTTCCTCTCCAAGCTTAACAATATCTTCAACTTCTCTATAGTTAAGTTTGGTTACGGTCATGGCCAAGCCGACAGATGCATTCATTTTAACAAGGTTCATGACCCCTTGAATTGTTGTCTCCCAAGCTCCCTTAACACCTCTAATCTCATCGTGTATCTCAGGGCTAACAGAATCTAAGCTTACTTCAACGTACTTTAATCCAGCTTTCAAAGCTTTCTCAGTAAACTCTATACTTGAGAATCTTATACCATTAGTTGCCACGGCCATGTATATCCCCCTCCTAGACCCTTCTTCTACAATCTTTAAGAAGTCTGGATGAATGGTTGGTTCACCACCGCTTAGCGCTATCAAAGGTACGCCTGCTCTATCTAATTGATTAATAATATCCAATTTTTCTTGTAGAGTAAGTTCACTGGGCAGAGGTTTGGATGCATTCTGATAACAATGCTTGCATCTTAGATTGCATGCATTAGTAAAATTCCAAACTATGAGGAATGGTGAGCACAGCTTCTGCGGTACCGTGACACCGTAGAGTATCAAGCTCCTGAATACAAGCTCTATACCTCTTCTAATAGATGGATCTTTTATGCCCGCCTCGAACTCCTTTCTACTGATCTTCATACGTCTTAATGCAAGCTCGATAAATGAGTTAAACAGCCGGTATTCAATCATGCATTCTATTGATTTATCATGTAAAGAAGCATTACCTGCTAGCATCGATAAGATATGATCAAGTCTTGAACGATAGCCATGAGGGTCTTCATCTGCAAGTCTTCTCAACAAGCTTCTAGTAAATGAGTTACCTATCAATCTTCGGGTAAACCTTAAAACATCTACTTCAAGCGACATCTCCCATCTACGTAGTATCTACACGGGTACATAAGGCTACTGTAGTTGCTCCTTAAATATTTTGCATCAAACAATCATGCAGATGTATAGTATTGCTTAAAAAATCCGGGGCTAGCTAGACACGATACATGTCTGCAAGTCTAGCTATTCCTTGAAGTGTTAGATGAAGTGGGATTACACATATCTTGCGCTCATACATCATCTATTTTTAGCATTTCTATTTAATGGAGAAATAGTAGATTTTAAATGTATTACTGGAATGGGTTAAGTTTTAAGACCTCGGAGAATAATGTTATGGGAGGGATCTTGAAGAATGGTTGAGGTTAGCTTTGAGCAGATATCTCCAGCTGACTTCTTCTACAGGAATAGAGATATAGCTGGATTTAGCAACCCTTCTAGGTCATTATATACAAGTATAAGAGAGCTTGTAGAGAACTCATTGGATGCAGCGGAGATAGGTAGAATCCCTCCAAACATAATTATTGAACTATCAGTTGAGGGGCAAACGGAAAGTGAAGGAACGGCGATCTACAGATTAAGAGTTGAAGATAATGGTATTGGTGTTGATAAAGAGTATATTCCGAAAGCTTTCGCTACAGTTTTATTTGGAAGTAAGTATGGATACAAGCAAAATCGTGGGACCTTCGGTCTAGGTGGTACTATGGCTTTACTTTATGGTCAGATAACAACAAATAAGCCTGCAACCGTTATATCGAGTAAGGGGGGTAAGGAGATTCATAAATTCGTATTAATGATAGATATTGTTAAGAATGAGCCTAGAATCTTCAAGCATGAAGTATTCAAGAATGAGAAAAAATGGAGAGGTACAGTAATTGAATTCTACCTAGAAGCAGATTATACAGGAAGTAAAGCGAAGATAATAGAGTACCTTAAACACACGGCTATAGCTAACCCGCATGCCTCACTATTATTCATAGACCCTAAAGGTAGGATGTACTATTTCCCAAGAGTTACAGATAAAGTTCCAGACCCTCCTAAAGAATCGCTACCTCATCCTGTAGGTGTAGATGTTGAAGCAATGAATAGACTTCTAGCAAACTCTAAGCAGAAAGATATGTTATCATTTCTAGTTTCAAATTTCCAGAGGGTTGGTGAAAAGACTGCTAGAGAAGTACTTCAGTTAGCTGGGATACCTAGGGATGCTAACCCAAAGAAGTTAACGCACGATCAAGTTACCTCACTGGTTGATGCAATTAAACGTTATAACAAGTTTAGGGCTCCAGACCCTTCAAGTGTAAGCCCGATCGGTGAAGAATTACTAAGCATAGGAATAAAGAATATGCTTCAACCAGAATTCATATATGTTGTTCAACGTCCACCATCATCGTATTCCGGCTTTCCCTTCGTAGTTGAAGTTGGCATCGCATATGGAGGGAACATACCTGTAGCTGAGGGGGTCCAGCTATACAGGTTTGCTAACAAGATACCTCTCCTATATGATGAGAGAGCAGACGTTGTCTGGAAAGTCGTTAATGAGAGAATAGACTGGTCAAATTATAAGGTTCCAAGAGTGTCACCTGTAGCATTGGTGACACATATCTGTTCTCCAAAAATACCTTATAAGAGTGTAGGTAAGGAAGCCATAGCAGATAGACCAGAAATAGAGAGGGAACTCGTAATAGCCATTAGAGAAGCTGCTAGACAGCTTAAACTATATCTCTCAAAGATTGAGAAAAAGCAGACAGCTATAAAGAAGCTGAATATCTATGCAAAATATCTACCCATAATAGCTACATGCGCTGGAAAACTGGTTGATAAAAAACCTCCAGATATTTCTAAACTCTTAGGCCGTCTAGGGATAGATGAAAAAACATTGAAGGAAACGCAGGAAAAGATTCTTAAAGAATTGGAAGAGAAGTATCTCGTCACGGAAGAAGCTGAGTAAAGAATCTTATACATCCTTATATAGCCTTTTTGCAGGATCTTTCAGAAAACATATATTCAGACCATAATTCTTTTATTGTGGTTTTAAGTCAAGATAAAGTATGAAAATTGCCCTTGCATATTCGGGCGGATTGGATACTACGGTCTCGATTAAATGGTTGCAGGAGAAGTATAATGCAGAGGTAATCACTGTTACCGTAGATGTAGGTCAAGAAGAGGATTTTGAAGAAGTAGAAGAGAGAGCTCTAAAGAGTGGTGCTATCAAGCATTATTTTATTGATGCTAAAAAGAAGTTCGCGGAAGAGTATGTTGCTAAATGTATTAAGGCTAATGGATTGTATGAAGGTGCTTATCCTCTTTCATCAGCTTTGAGTAGACCTCTTATCGCCGAGGAAGTAGCAAAGATCGCTATCAAAGAAGGGTGCGAGGCAGTAGCACATGGATGTACAGGTAAGGGAAACGACCAGATAAGATTTGATGTAACATTCTCTGCGGTAGCTCCAGGTCTAAGAATAATTGCACCCGTAAGAGAATGGAATATGAGTAGGGACCAAGAGATAGAGTATGCATTAAAGAATGGTTTACCCATAAACCCGAGGAAGAGTAGGTTTAGTATTGATGAGAATCTATGGGGTAGAAGTATAGAAGCAGGAGAATTAGAAGACCCATGGGTCGAGCCACCCATAGAAGCCTTCAAGTATCTGAAGCCACTAGAAGAAACACCAAGCCGACCCCAAGAAATAGTAATCGAGTTCGAGAAGGGAATACCCACCTCAATTGATGGATTAAAGATGCCTCTAGAAGAGCTAATAATGGAATTGAATAAGATAGGTGGCATGCATGGATTCGGCTATATAGACCATATTGAAGATAGAGTTGTAGGATTAAAGTCTAGAGAAGTCTATGAGGCTCCAGCAGCTCTACTGCTAATCTATGCACATATAGACCTTGAGAAGATGGTTCTGAATAAGAGGATTCTAGATTTTAAACCAATAATTGAACATGAGTGGGCTGAGATGGTTTATTCTGGTCTATGGGTAGATCCTTTAATGAAAGCTATAGATTCATTCATTGATGAAACACAGAGAGAAGTTTCAGGAGAAGTTAGAATAAAGCTATTCAAGGGCTCAGCTAGAATTGTTGGAAGGAAAGCTGGAAAACCATTATACAGTCCTGAGATGATAACATATACTTCTAAGAGCATCTTTGACCAGAGAGCTGGAGAAGCATTCTCGAAGCTCTGGGGCCTCTCAAGCATAATGCATTACACATATCAGAAAAGAAGCATTAATCAATCTTAAGCCAGGATCTTTCTCCTAAACTATATCCTCCGAAACACTAAAAGACAGCTGGAGACGAAATTTAATAGGTGTAGGGTGGAATGAGCATCTTTAGAAGTGCAAAGTTGAAGAAAGAGATGGACCATGAGATAGCAGAATATATTTCATCACTATCTTTTGATAATGAGATACTTAATGCTGTGATATGGATTAATGCAGTACATTTAAGGATGCTCTATGAGAAGGGTCTAGTAAGCAGTGGAGACCTTCAAAAAGCTTTAAATACTCTAAGGGAGATCTATGAGAATCCTCCAAAAGAATTAGACCCGGGGATTGAAGATATTCATGTCTTCATTGAGGAAGCTGTCTCTTCTGCCTCTGAATATTCTGGAGGAATGCTTTCCTACGGTAAGAGTAGGAATGATACCGTGGCCACAGCTATAAGAATTAGAGCAAGAGAATATCTTCTTGAAACAGCTCTAACCGAATTATCTCTAGTAGATGCATTACTGAACCAAGCTGAGATACACTCTGAGACAATCTTCCCCATATATACACATCTACAGAGAGCTGTCCCCGGCACCTTTGGATTCCTACTCCACTCTTATGCTAGCAGAATCCTCAGGAATACCTCAAACATAGTAAGCATCTATGCTAGAGTGAACCTTTCACCTCTGGGGTCAGCTGCAGCCACAGGCTCGTCAGCACCTATAGATAGATTAAGAGAAGCCCAGTTACTTGGATTTGAAGATCTAGTTGAAAACGCTCTAGATGCAACTACTTCAAGAGACTATATAATTATGATATCATCGTATCTTGCTAGCTCAGCGATGACGTACTCATGTTTAGCAGAAGAACTTATACTATACTCTACAGAAGAATTCGATTTAATAGAATTCCCAGAGGAATTTGCCTCAACTAGTAGTATTATGCCTCAAAAGAAGAACCCAGTAGTTGCAGAGATAGCTAGAACGAAGGTTGGAGAAGTCCTCGGCGAAATAGTTAAGATAGTTTCTATATTGTCTAGGCAGCCAAGCGGTTATAATCTAGATTACCAGCAGATAACACCTAAGCTATGGAACTCATTTAGAGAAGTAAAAGAAACCGCTAAAATACTATCTAAAATGATTACTGCAATAGATGTTAATAAAGAGAAAGCTCTTAAATCATGTACAGGCTCAATCCTACTAACCGAGGTTGCTAATAGATTTGTAGAAGAAGGCAGGCTGAGTTTTAGATTTGCTCACCAACTCTGTGCAGAACTCTCTGAATTTATTGACAAGAATACTTTAGATAGCACAACCTTCAAAGACGTGATTAGAAAATATAACGTTTCAAATATAGATTTTGAAAGATTTCAAAGTTGGCTAGACCCACATAAGATTATACACTCCTACAGAACCATAGGGTCAGCTAACCCCCAAGAAGTAAAGAAGATGATTGAAGTAGATCGTAGGAGAGTAGAAGGATTAAGACAATGGTGTAGAGATACATTAGAGAAACTACAGAAATTATTCATCTCCTCAATCACAGCTTAATACTAATTATTGAAGTCCCTGTTTAATGTATTATAACCTGTATAAAATGCGAATATTAAACATAAGATTTCTATACACACATGATTATTGGAGCAATCTAGCTTTGCATGATTTAGTCTTAGAATCCACTATAAGACATCACATTTTCAAAATTCATCAGAGAAATTCCTACGGACCATAACTCGTTAGAAAAGAATATTTGGAATACTTTTACTGTACATCTTTCAAAAAAGAGGGCGATACTGTTCTCCTTAAATTACATCGTCTTAATTGAGAATATTAAAAATATGGAATGCATGTTTGGAGAATACTAAGCGAAAGTAGTCCGTTAAGACTTCTTCTTTTTCTTTAATTCTTCTCTAAGTTTCTTTGTTTCATCCCATTTAATCTCTAGTGTTACCGGGTCTAATACTACTCCGTAGATGTTTCTTGCTATGTCGATTGTTATATACTCATTCTTGACGTCCATTCTAACTAGTTCTGGATCTCTTTCAAGAGGGTCTCCCCAGCCTCCTCCACCCCCAGACCTTAAGCTTACCATATCTCCCTTCTTCAGCTTTACAGCTGCAACTTTTCTAACGACCTTGGGTTCTTCACCCTGCTTGTAGATTACACAGTAATTTGGTGTCCCATTCATTCCTCCAGCCACACCCCATGGTGGGAATTTATTTCTACCGATAGATACTGTAAAGGAAGCTTCACTGCATAGAACTCTATAGTCTTTAATGACGCCGAATCCTCCTCTGAATTTACCATGCCCTGTTCCACTTTCAACGTTTAGGCAGTATCTTTCTACAAGTATTGGCATGTGTTTCTCATAGACCTCATTTGAGGCTATATATGTTTCTCCATCTCCACATGCTACTAGCCCACTCTCTCCATCCATGTCATATCCTGCACCCCATCCTCCAGCCTGTGGTTCCACTATCGCGAACGGCTCACCTGTCCTATCATCTACACCTCCAAGTATTGTTGCTAGAATTGATAGGAAGTGTCCAGCGGTCAGCTTATCTGGTACATGCGGTGCTAATGCTTTCCATACAAGGTCTGTTGCATATGACATGGCTTCCCAGAATGTTGATGTGGGAGACGGCTTAACGGGATTAAATGCTGAGCCAGGTGGTGCGATAACTTTTAATGGTTTAAAGTATCCACCATTCAGGTGAACATGTGGATCGGTTACAGCCATATATGTTTCTCTAACTCCAGAGACAGTGGCAGGATACGGTGACGCTATAGATCCCTTTACGCTTCCGCTTCCAGTGAAATCCGCTATGAACTCTTCACTAGTTATAGTTACTTTAACTCTTACGTATACAGGCTCATCTGTTAATCCATCATCATCTAGATAATCTTCTGCCTCGAATACTCCTTTAGGTAGTTTCTTCAAATTCAATAATGCTAACTTATATCCATCATCTATGATCTTCTCCATAGCGTCTTTGACACTCTCTATGCCGTATTTTTCAATTAATTTTTCAATTCTCCTTGCGGCTACTTTCATAGAAGCGGCTTGAGCCTCCATATCACCTAACGTGTGCAACGGCAAACGTGAATTCTCTAAGATTATGTCTATAACGTCTTTATTCGGTTTTCCTTCACGATATAATCTCACGCAGGGGAATTGTACCCCTTCCTGATATATTTCAGTAGAGTCAGATGTCCAGCTTCCGAAATGCATCCCCCCTACCTCGCTCCAATGACCCTTATTCAAGATCATTGATATTAGTTCATCTTTATAGAAGACTGGCATTGCTAATGTAACATCATTTAGATGGGTTCCAGATTTGTAAGGCACGTTGAGGATATAGATATCTCCAGGACACATTTCCCCACCCCATTTTTCAAGTACTTCTTTAGCTACGAAATCCAGGACTCCTGAGAATCCTGGAACACCCGGAGCTTGAGCGATTAATTCCCCTTTTGAGTCAGTGATCCCGACAGCGTAGTCTAGAACCTCGTAGATTACCGGGCTTTTAGCAGTTCTTCCAAAGGCATAAAACATTTCTTCATTAGCAGTTATGAGTCCATTCTTAATTATTTCTAAAGTGAAAATATCCACCTTACTCACTCTACTCACCTCTTAATACATTAACGTTCCCATATTTATCTACGATAGCTTTTTGGGAAGATAAAACTAAGATCGTTGAGGTTGGGTCCTCGATTATTGCTGGGCCATCAATTCTAAATCTTGGTGATAGTTTCTGCTTACTATATACAGGGACTCTCAACTCATTACCATTTACATAGATTCTTCTTTCTTGCACGATAGCATCATCTAGCGAGCTCACCATATTATTTAGTTCTTTCAATTCAAACTTCTTAACTTTATATTCACCTACTAGATGGAAGTTGACTATTTCTACAGGACTATCTAATCTAAAAGCGTACTCTCTCTCGTGATATTCATGGAATCTTTCTATTATCTTCTTAACTTCTTCATCATCTATACGGCCTGATGGTAGAGGTACCTTAACTGTATGTTCCTGACCATAGTATCTCATATCAGCATATCTTTGAATTACGACTTCTACTACGCCTAATTCTTCCTTGAATATGTTCACTATCTTTTGCTCAAGATCACTATATATCTCATTTACTCTCCTTGAAGCATTTTCCCTATCTAATCTAATTATCTCTGTAACTACTAGGTCATGCCTAATATCTGTGGTCAGCATTCCCCATGCACTAAAAACTCCAGGTGGGATGACCGGTACAATTATTTTCTTTATCTCTAGTTCTTCAGATATGAATGGTGCAAACATTGGTCCTGAGCCTCCGTGTGCTATTAATGTAAAATCTCTAGGGTCGTATCCTCTCTGCACAGAGACCACTCTAATAGCATACGCAGCATTCTCATTTGCAAGCTTGATTACTCCTTCTGAAGCTTCTTCAACTGAGATATTATAGTGATCTGCAATCTTCTCTTTAATAGTTTTAACCGCAAGATCTTTATAAATCTTCATTGCTCCTCCAAGAAGATACTCCGGATTAATTAATCCATTAACTACATATGCATCGGTAACAGTCGGTTCTTCTCCACCTTTACCGTAACATGAGGGACCAGGATAAGCTCCAGCAGCTTTAGGTCCTACTCTCAAGTTCCCAATCTCATCAATCCATGCAATACTTGTCCCACCATTACCGATCTCAAACGTATCAACTACCGGTACTCGGACTGGATACCCAGCAGTGAACCTGGTTCTTTCCACATAATACTCTGTGTGGACCCTAGGTGTTAAGTCTTCAACCAAGCTTGCTTTAGTAGTTGTGCTACCTCCATCTAGTATTATGATATTTCTCTCACCGATCAGCTTAGCGATGTAGATGCCGCCGATAACCCCTGCGACCGGACCCGACTCAATAGTATAGATGGGATACTTTTTTGCAAAATCAAATGATGCCATACCCCCGCTTGAGAGCATAACGAATGGTTTTCGTGCAAATCCCTGCCTACTGAATTCTTTTTCTAGTTTCTCTAAGTATTTTTCAAGTTTAGGCTTAACGTAAGCATTTAAGACTGCTGTCGCAGTTCTTTCATACTCTCTCCATTCACGAGTTATCTCATGACCTAAAGTTATTGGTAGGTCAGTATTTTTACGGACAATCTCTCCAGCTCTTATTTCATGAGATGGGTTAGCATAAGAGTTTATGAAGCTAATACAGATACTTTCAACACCCTCTTTGAGAAGTTTCTCGGTAGCTTTTTCTACATCTTCTTCATTCAACGGTTTTAGAATTGTTCCATCAGACATAACACGCTCATCAACTTCAAGTCTGAGATATCTCGGCACGAGGGATTGAGGCTTCTTGTATCTAAAGTTATACATGTCTCTCCTATTTGATCTCTGAAGCTCAAGTACGTCCCGATATCCTTTAGTTGTGATCAACCCTACTTTTGCACCTTTCCTCTCAATAATCGTGTTGATTACCAATGTTTGACCATGAATTATCGAGAGAACTCTAGAGAAGTCTACTTTACTTTTTACCACTGTGTTTAATACTCCTACAGATGGGTCATGGGGCGTCGTCTCATCTTTAACCCATACGAAGTCTCCTGTTTCATCATCATATGCAACAAGGTCTGTAAAAGCACCACCAATATCTATACCTACACGATATACCATTTTTAAATCACTTTTAAAATAAGTCATCACAATTTATTAAAGATTATGATTCATCCAGCTACCAGATTTTTATACTCACTACTGGAAACTTCGAAAAATGTAAAGTCTGCCTCAATAAAGCCTAATACCTACAAGTATATCTGATTTATTCCAGGTTAAACTTTATATACGCTGTCAGAACATCTTCTTGAGAAGAATATGAGGAGAATAGTAAATAATTCTAGGTCTAGATATTCTTCATCTCAGAGAAAAGGCGTTAGTAAAGCCGCTATAGCCGTCGTAGTAATAATCGTGATAATTGCAATAGTAGGCGCAGCTTATTTCTTAACGTTGCCTCCTACGCCAACTCCTACAACGACTCCGACAACACCCACACCTACACCAACTATTACGACACCTACGCCAACAACGCCTACAACAGTGGTAACTACTCCAAGCCCAACAGTCGTTACGACACCAACCCCGACCATTACACCAGTTAAAGAAAGGCTTCTAAGAGTATCATTCGCTAATGTTCCATACATGGACCCAGCTGTAGGATCCGATGAAGCTAGCTCAGTATACTTCATTAACGTATATGATACCTTGGTTTATCCTACGAAGGAGGGGACTGTTAAGCCTCATGTCGCTGAAAGATGGGAAGTCTCTGAAGACGGCTTAACATGGACTTTCTATCTAAAGAAAGGTGTAAAATTCCATAGTGGGCGGGAATTGACAGCAGAAGATGTAGTATTCTCATTGAAGAGAATGATTATCATAGGTGAAGGATATGGGTATCTATTCAAGCCGTATGTAGACCTTGAGAAAACTAAAGCCTTAGACAAATATACTGTACAGATTGTTTTAAAGAATCCCTTTGGGCCATTCCTGATAACATTAGTCAGATTGTACATACTAGATAGCGAGTTAGTAAAGCAGCATATTGCTGAAGGACCATACGGCGATATGGGTGACTATGGTAAGACATGGTTAATGGCTGGAGAAATGGATGCTGGTTCAGGACCCTACAAACTACATGAATACAAGAGGGGTGAATCTGTAACACTAGTCAAGTTCGACGAGTATTGGGGTGAGATGGCACCCAATGCTCCAACAAAAGTTATAATGTACGGTTTTACCGAGCCAACGACTATACGTACGATGATTGAGAAGAGACAACTTGAAGTTACAGACCAATGGCAACCACTGGAGAACTATGAAGCTATGAGTAAGATACCAGGCGTAAAGATAGCTCAAGTCCCGCAAGCAATGATATTCTACATAATGCTTCATACAAAGAAGCCTCCAACCGATGACATTCACGTTAGGAAAGCAATAGCACTAGCATTCGATTACGATACAGCAATCGTGGATATAATGCCATACGAGAGAAGACCGGCAGGACCAGTTCCAAGCATGCTTCCAGGAGCAGACCCAACCCTTAAACCAATAGAGAGAAACGTCGAGGCGGCTATAGAAGAACTTAAGAAGTCAAAGTATTGGGGCGAGCTAGATAAGTATCCAATCGAGTATTGGTGGATCGCTGAAGTCCCATGGGAAGAGAGAGTTGCACTACTGTTTAAAGCAAACATGGAGGAGATAGGATTGAAGGTAAACGTAGTTAAGGTACCCTGGCTATCAGTCGTAGAAGGCATGACTAAGATGGAGACTACTCCGAATGCAGTATCAATATTCGTTGTTGCACACTATGCAGAAGCAGGCTCAATACTATCTTCAAGATATCATTCACATGCTACTGGTACATGGGAGCAGGGTGAATGGCTGATGGACCCAGAGATAGACGCAATGATAGAAGATGCATTAAGTACAATAGACTTTAATCAGAGAATGCAGAAATACTATCAGATACAGAGGAGGATTATTGAATTATATCCATCCGTGTTCGTATATGAGCATGTCGTTCTAAGAGCTTACCAAGCTGATTACGTTGATTATCCAGCTGCTAGAGGAGAAGTGATCCCCATCGCTGAATATGAATTAGACTTTAGGTGGTTCCAAGTATTCCCAGAGAAGATCCCTAAGTAGGATATGAAAAAGGCAAAGCTTAACCCTCTATATATTATTTTTTTATGATGCTTATGAGGTGATTTCTCCTGAATAAGATTTTATACATAAATCCTGTTGGAACAGATGTTTTTGATAAACCCATGAAAGAATACTTAGACCAATATAAAGATCCCGATACGGTGCTAGATGTAACATCATTCAAAGAAGGGCCGCATCATTTAGAATACTATTCATATGATGCTATCGTTATCCCTTATATCTTAGAGGAGGTTAAGAAAGCAGAAAAGAACGGATATGATGCATGCGTTATAGGATGCTTCTACGACCCTGGGTTAAAAGAAGCTAGAGAAGTAAGCAACATCATTGTAACAGCCCCCCTTGAATCCTCAACGTGTATAGCATTATCTCTTGGAGAAAAATTCTCTATAATAGTTGGTAGAAAGAAGTGGGTGCCACTAATGTTGAATAGGGTGAAAGAGTATGGGCTTGAGGATAGATTAACTTCTTTTAAAGATGTAGGTCTAGGAGTATATGACTTCCATAAAGATGAGAAGGAAACTGAGAAGAGATTATACAGTGTAATCGAGGAGAGTCTTAGAGAAGGCGCTGAAGTAATAATACTTGGATGCACAGCTTTCTTCGGATTCTTTAAAGTAGTTCAAGAAAAATACAAAGTCCCAGTGATAGACCCGGTAATTGCTTCAGTAAAACATGCCGAGCAGCTCGTTAAGCTAAAGAAGTTATGTGGGTGGTGTCACAGCAAGATATACTCGTATGAGCCTCCCCCTACTTCTGAGATACTTAAGTGGAATCTTAAAGGTTTAATATAGTAATTGTATGGTTAAAGGGATGATACCTTAAGATTAATAGCTAGTTGTGATTATGGATGAATCAGAGAATGGACATAGAAGTAACGACTTTGAAACGTTTGCAAAACTTCTTAAACAATTATTATTTTAGGAAGATACTTTATAGTATCGTAACACTCTTCGGGATCTCTATACTAATATTTATCATAGCTAGGGTTTTACCAGGTGACCCTGCAAGGCTTGCTTTAGGACCTAGAGCACCTGAAGACGTTGTAGAACAGTATAGAAAACTTCTTCGACTGAACGAACCTGTCTATGTACAATACTATTATTGGCTTATTGATGTTTTCCATGGTAGATTCGGGTTATCGTTAGTAACTTTTAGAGATGTTCTCACAGACATCATAGAGTTCCTTCCAGCAACGGTAGAGTTGATCATCTTTACATTGATCATCGATATTGTAGGTGCTTTCAGCTTAGGGGTTCTCAGCGGTAGGAAACCAAATTCATTAATTGATAACTCTGTTAGAATATTTGCTTACGCTGGCATAGCTATACCATCATTTGTATGGGCTATAATACTTCAGCTTGTCCTCGCTAACTGGCTAGACCTGCTGCCAGCATATGGGAGGCTTAGCCTAGGAATCGAAGTAAACCGTATCACAGGCCTCGTTACACTTGATTCTCTCTTAACTGGAAATATTATCGCATTCGCAGACGCGGTAGCTCACTTGGTCATACCTTCATTATCTCTTGCCATTGGATGCATAGCTCAAGAAGCAAGAATTCTGAGGTCTAACCTAATAGAGAACGTGAACAAAGACTACGTCTTAAATATGTACGCGCATGGAATCCCCGGTTCAACTATATTCTTTAAATATGCTCTCAAACCTTCAATGATACCCACCGTCACTATTATGACTCTTGACATGGCATCCATGCTTGGAAATGCATTCTTAGTCGAATTAATATTCAATTGGCCTGGATTATCAAGATACGGTATTACGGCAATGCTGAGAAAAGACCTAAACGCTATAGTTGGGGTCGTACTAGTTATCGGGTTAGCTTACACGATAGCATCTATAATCATAGACCTAGTAGTCTCCTATCTAGATCCAAGAGTAAGATATAGGAGGTGAGGAGGAGTGCATGGAACCTCTCTTCATGAAGTGAAGTTCATCGAATTAGAGAAGAAGATTAAAAGAGAGAACTGGAGGAGAATGTGGTTTAGATTCAAGAAGAGCAAGCTTTCTATCTTAGGTCTATCAATGATTCTAGTATTGCTATTTATGGCTATCTTCGCTGACTACGTTGCACCTTATCCCTCTCATGCAGGTTTACACATAGCATTCAAAAACGCTTACAAACCCCCATCCTTTGAACACATTCTCGGCACAGACATGTATGGTAGAGATGTCTTCAGTAGGATAATCTTCGGGTTCAGATACGCTTTTATGATGATTGGGTTGGTATTATCACTTGTAGCCCCCACGGGAGTTATCCTAGGCTTGATAGCGGGATACTATAGAGGATCATTTATCGAGACGATAATAGTTAGGCTATCAGATATCTTCATATCTCTGCCACCGCTTGTCTTAGCTTTATCTATAGCTTCTATACTTGAACCAAACATATTCAATGCTATGATGGCAGTCTCATTAATGTGGTGGCCATGGTATGTAAAATTAACATACTCTATGACGGTGTCGCTTCGAAATGAGCCATTCATACTTGCAGCAGAATCCCAGGGAGCATCTACACTGCACTTACTCTTCAAGGAGCTGCTCCCAATACAGTTGGGAACAATACTTACTAAAGTTACCTTAGATGCAGGGTGGGTCATACTTATAGGCGCAGCGATCAGTTTCGTTGGGCTTGGAGCGCAGCCACCAACGCCTGACCTAGGTACAATGGTTTCAGAATATAGTAAGTATCTCCCAGAGTACTGGTGGATGAGCTTGGGGCCTGCAGCAGGCATAGTATTGATTATACTTGCTTTCAACTTGCTTGGAGACGGTATTAGAGATGTTTTTGCAGGTGAGTAGAGATGCTGCTTGAGATCAGCAACCTATATGTTCACTACAAAAGCTATTGGTATACTCTTAAGGTGTTGAATGGAGTATGGTTGAGGCTGGATAGGGGAGAGCGTATAGGGATAATTGGTGAGTCTGGAAGCGGTAAAACAACCCTGTTAAAATCAATACTCAGGATACTTCCACAAAATGGTATGATACCTAGAGGAGAAATAAGATACGATGGCAAGAACATTCTAAAACTAAGTAGTAGTGAACTTACCAAGATAAGAAGGAAGGAGATTGGGATGATATTCCAAGACCCTATGGCCGCTTTAAACCCCGTCTTCAAGATTAGAGACCAGCTATACGACATCCTAAAGTACAGGATGATGATTGAAGGTCATAATCCGTCAAGTAGAGAACTCTACGAGGAGGCGGTGAAGATATTTAGCGATGTTAAACTACCTGACCCAAATAGAGTATTAGAATCTTACCCTTTCCAGTTAAGTGGAGGGATGAGGCAGAGGGTTATGATAGCTATGGCGTTAATATCAGCTGGAAAATTATTACTTGCAGATGAACCAACAACCAATCTTGACGTAACCATTCAAGACCAGATCTTAAAACTAATACATAGACTCGTAACTCAGAAGAATCTAAGCACTATCCTCGTTTCCCATGCGCTTGGAATGGTCTACCAGATGACTGACAGGGTATATGTGCTATACGCAGGAGACATAATGGAGGAGGCTAGGACAAGAGACTTGTTTAGTCAGCCTAAACATCCGTATACACAGTTACTAGTAGCAAGCACTCCTAGGCTTAGCTCTGTAGGGGTGGGAGAGGGAATAAAGGGTAAACTTCCTGACTATCGTAATCCACCAGCTGGATGCAGGTTTGCCCCAAGATGCCCCTATGTAATGGATAAATGTATTAATACAAAACCTGGGAAAATACAGGTTAATAATGAGCATATAGTTTCATGTTATCTCTACGAGTAAGAGGTGGTTGAAATGCATGATGATGTAATCTTAAATGTTTCAAACCTTAGAAAATACTTCAAAACTACGGAAGGTATAGTTAGAGCAGTGGATGGAGTAAGCTTCAATGTAAGATATGGTGAAACATTAGCATTAGTCGGTGAGTCGGGTTCAGGGAAGACGACGACGGGTCATGTTATAATGGGTTTCTACACTCCGGATGATGGAGAGATTATCTATAAAGGAATATACGATCTATCATTACCAATGAAGAAGAGACCTCTAGAATTAAAGAGAGATATACAGATTGTCTTCCAAGACCCGGGTACATCTCTAAACCCGAAAAGAATGGTGAAAGATATTATTAGCTTACCTCTCTTAGTACATAAAACTATTGAGAAGAAGAGGATATACGAGAAAGTAGCAGAATTATTAGACTATGTCGGGCTGAGTGAAGAATTCATGTTTAAGTATCCACATGAGCTTGGAGGAGGAGAGAAGCAGCTTGTAGCTATAGCCCGTGCTCTTGCACCACAGCCATCCTTCATAATCCTTGATGAGTCAACATCTGCACTTGACGTATCTTCTCAAGCCAAAGTCCTCAATACTCTTATTAAGATTCAGAAAGAACTTAAACTCACATACTTATTGATAACGCATGACTTAGGAGTTGTAAGAAACATATCTCAACGTGTAATGATAATGTATCTCGGAAGAATCTATGAAGAAGCTCCAACTGAAGAATTCTTTAAGTCTCCTATGCATCCATATACTCAGATGCTCTTATCCTCGATACCTACTCTATCTGAAGAAGATGAAAAGATTAAACCTAAAGGGATAGAGTCAATAGGTGAGATACCAAGCGCAGTTAAACCTCCAACCGGATGTAGATTCCATACAAGATGTCCATTCGCTAAACCAGTATGTAGTCAGCAGGAGCCTCCAGACATTACCGTGAATAGCGGCCACCTCGTCAGATGCTGGCTTTATGGATAGCTAATCTATCTATGCCTCAAAACAATCTAATTCCGTTATGATTCATAGTCTTGAATGTATATTGATTTAGGTAGTTTGGCGAGGTTAATGTATCCTTCCTTAGTCACTATGATGTTATCTTCTATTCTTACACCAAACTGGTTTGGTAGGTAGATGCCTGGCTCAACTGTAAAGACCATCCCGCTCTTCAGGAGACCTGTATTCCCCATCTTGATGAAGGGTGGTTCGTGAACTTCTAAACCAATCCCATGCCCGGTCCTATGTATAAAATATTCTCCATAGCCGGAAGACTCAATAGTCCTGCGTGCTGCTAGGTCAACATCCTCGGCTTTTACATCTTCCTTAACTGTATTTAATGCATTCTGCTGAGCATTTAACACTACGTTGAATACATCTATCTGTTCTCTTGATGGAGAACCACATACTACTGTTCTCGTTAGATCAGAGTAATATCCTTGGCATCTAACTCCAATATCTAGGACTACTATATCGCCTCTACCGATCACTTTGTCTGTAGGTTCTTGATGAGGTAAAGCTGAGTTACCTCCACTCTGAACTAATGCGAAAGGTACTTCATCAGCCCCTATCTCTAAAGCATAATTTCTGATATACATCATGAGTTTTTTCTCCGAGATGCCTTCTCTAATATTCTTAATAGCTTCCAGTAGAACTCGGCTGTTTACTTCAGCAGCCTTCTTAAGGATCTCAACTTCTCCCATGTCCTTAACGATTCTTAGAGAATATAGTAAACAATCTACTAGAGAATACTTGATTTGCTCAAGGCTCCTCATTAAAGGATAAACATATTTAAATTGCATTGTTTCTTCAACGCCGACTGTTACCTGCCTTTTTCTAGAGAAAATATTCTTAAGAATATCGATGGGATCCTCGCTATCGCTATAGCTTATTAATTCAAAGTCTCTTAACTTACAGTTTTCTTCTGCTCTCTTCTCCTCTAGCTTGGGGACTATAAGAGACACCTTATCTTCGTCTCTATATACTAATAGAGTGATTAGTCTCTCAAGGGATACTGCGCTATATCCTGAGAAGTAGAGCATATTAGGCTCGGAGGTAACCATTACAATATCGATATCCTCCTCGTCCATTAGCTTTCTAACTCTTTTAACCCTATCCTGATACATACTGATCCACCTATCTTGGAGGAGAGAGTATCCAAAGAACCCTAGCGGGTTTATCGCTTAGATTAACAGTATAATGCGGTGTACCCTTCCTGTTATACATCATCATCCCATCCTTTAACTTGATAGATTCCTTATCTGTACTAAAAGTTACTTCTCCTGATAATATATATGCAAACTCATCATTCTCGGTGTGGATGCTATAGCCCTCCCTAGGAAGCCTGACTCCTGGAGAAATCTCAAGTATACCTATCTCTAATTTATCAGTTTTAAAGATTGTTAGAGCGTTATCCTTTGCATCGCGCCAATAATTTTCATCAAGAGCTTTATAATCAATCATAACGCTCATCTATGCATTAAGAACTGAAGATGATTTAAACATTGTCTTAATAGCTAATACTCTCTAATACTGGATTGCCTATTCTCAGGAAAACTATACATATGCTTAGTTATGAAGTAAGGGAGAAATATAGGTGAAAACCTTATTACTTGTACATGCACTTTTAGAGGTAACGAAAGAGGTATTTCATATGGTTAGGGTGAGACGGGGCGGTTACTGGAATAAGATCGGTCTTGTAAATCTATCTAGCAAGTCAGTGAAATATCTTGAGTTTAATGAGCCTCTTTATGAGAAATATATTGGAGGTGTCGGGCTAGGTGCGAAGCTCCTAATTGATAATACCTCTCCAAGGATTGAGCCATTATCATCTGAGAATTTACTCATATTTAGTATCGGCCCGGTTGAAGGCTTGATTCTCCCAAGCGCAGCGAGAATGGCGGCTGTTTTTAAATCTCCTTTAACAGGATTCTTTGGTGAATCGTTATGCGGAGGATACATTGGGACAGAGCTTGCTAGAGCAGGTCTCGACGCATTGGTAGTGAAAGGAACCTCTGCTGACCCAGTATACTTACTAGTAGAAGATGGTGGAGTAGAGATTAAGGATGCATCACATCTATGGGGGCTTGATACTTATACAACAGAGAAAGAATTGTGGAGTGAGCTTGGAGAAGTAATGACTGCGTCTATAGGACCAGCTGGAGAAAATCTAGTAAGATTTGCATGCATAGTTCATGGTCTCTATATGCATGAAAAGAAGAAGCTTCGAGGAGGATTCTTCGGTCGAACTGGTGGAGGAGCAGTAATGGGTAGTAAGAAACTAAAGGCAATCGCTATACGTGGAAACTACAAAATTGAGCCCGTAGACGATGGAAAATTCATCGAGTTTAGAGAGAGAGTAGTAAGATTAGCAAGAGAAAAACTTCAAACCTTGACGAAATACGGGACCTCGGCTATTATGGCTTTAACCAACTCAACAGGTTCTCTACCTACTAGATATTATGAAGGTGGGAGTTTCTCAGGTTATGAAAAGATAGGGCCTGAAATTTTTAATAAGCTATACGTAAAGAAGAAGATTACATGTTTTGCTTGTCCAGTAGCTTGTGGTAGGCACTCAGAGACATCTGGCGGATTAGAGATGGAGGGACCTGAATATGAAACCCTATTTGCATTGGGGCCACTCACCTACATAGATGAGTTGGAAGCCATATTAAGAGCAAACGACCTAGCAAATAGACTTGGATTGGACACGATCACTACAGGAAACATTATAGCTTTTGCAATATATCTTGCTGAGAAAAAGCTAATTAAAGAAGAATGGTTAAGGTTTGGAGATAGCGAAGCATTAGTAAGAGCAGTCGAAATGATAGCTTATAGAAGAGGTTTAGGAGATATATTAGCGGAAGGCGTTAAGAGAGCTTCGGAGAAGCTTGCTGCGCCAGAGTATGCTGTACATGTTAAAGGTTTAGAGTTTCCTGGATATGAGCCTAGAGCTTTAAAGGGTGTAGCATTAGCGTATGCGGTATCTGCGAGAGGAGCATGCCATCTAAGACATGTTGCATACAGACCCAATCTTGTCGGGGCCCATCCATTTAATCCAGAAGTTAAAGTAGATAGATTATCCTATGATGGGCATGTGGAATACGTAGCAGAACTTGAAGATTTCTACGTAGTAGTTGATAGTATGATATTGTGTAAATTTTACTGCTTACCCATCATTGGACCATTACTATGGAGAGAGCTCTCAGAGATTTATTATCTCGCTACTGGTAAGAGTGTTAACCCAGTGGAATTGAGGAGAAAGGGGGAGGCTATAAATAACTTGATTAGAGTCTACAATTTAAGAGAAGGTTTAAAGAAAGACGATGATATGCTTCCGCCTAGAATGTACTCTGAACCTCTAAAGTTTGGAGCTTCACAAGGTCAAAACATAGATCTTGAGAGATTCATGAAGATGCTGGAAGAATATTATCGTTTAAGAGGATGGAACAGTCAGGGAAAACCATTACCCGAGAAGCTAGAGGAGCTCGGTCTAAACGAATATATTCGTAGCTTCTAGATCCTGGATAATTCTTTTAAAGCATTTGAGATTATTCTCGCTGCAGTAACGACTTCATCTATCCTAATTTTCTCATAATCTGTATGGGCTAGTCTGGAGTCTCCTGGACCAAAGGCTGTTATATTGTTCGATATGGCTATTAGTGTATTCATATCGCTTGTCCCAGTCTTCTTAACAATTTTAGGTTTTAGTTTAGAATGTAGAATGCTCCTAACCAATGCTCTAACAATAGTTGTATTTAGACTAACTTTAACAGGCTTCTCTATACTGAGGATTTCTAATTCAACTCCGATACTTTGAGCTACTTCTTTGATCTCTCTTACTATATCTTCTGAGCGGCATCCTGGAGGATATCTTATGTTTGCATATGCCTCTCCTTTCTTAGGTAGGTTGCTTGGCCAGTCTCCAGCTCTTAAAACTGTGAAAGCACAGGATACATCATCAAATTTTACACCATTAAACTTATCCTTAATTATGTTTATGAATTGTATTAACTTATCTAGAGCTGACTCTCCTATATGCGGTGCAGAGCTGTGTCCCCCTAACGTATTTGCTGAAACTCTAATTGATATACTCCCTCTATAAGCTATTGCAACTCCAAGATTTGTAGGTTCACCAACTATAATGTAGTCTGACTTAAAACCGCTCTCCACGAGATGTCTCGAACCTAATCCATCATCTTCTTCTCTAACAAGCCCTGCAACACAAATTTTAGAATTACATTCTCCTAGTTTACTTAATACTGCTCCAAGAATAAATGCTGCTAAAGGACCTTTAGCATCTACTGCACCTCTACCATAAATTGTATCTTGAGATAGTTTAACATTAACCTCTCCTGGAACTGTGTCTAGATGACCTGCGAGAAGAATTGTTCTTCCATGAGAACCAAGTCTAAGAAAGATGTTTCCAACATCATCTACGTAGAATTCATCATATCCAAGCTTATCCGCCCAATCTCTAACTACTGGTATCAACTTAAACTCATATCTTGGAGGAGTATATACACTTACTAAATCAAGAAGCAAATTCTTTGCAAGTTCTATCTCATTACTCATTTTTCAAAGTCAACCTAAAAATATTAATAATATAAGAATTTTAACTAAAATATTTGGGATATTCTATTTTTTCATATTCTTAATCGTTGTTTCTATCATCATCTTTGCAAGGTCTTTTCTTGTTACTCTAACCGTATTTCTGAATTCTGGTATTGCATTTACTTCACTTACCAAGTATCTTCCATCTCTTGACTCTAGGATGTCGACTCCCAGAACACCACCTCCCATAATATCTCCGCATTTCTTAACGATCTCGATTAATTCGCTGTCCAGTTTTGCTTCTACAGCAACTCCACCCAATGCTGTATTCGTTTTCCAGCTACTACTAACTCTATATATTGCTGCTGGAACCTCACCCCAAAAATAGAAAGCTCTAATATCTCTACTCGGCTTATCTACGTATTCTTGTATATAGTGGACTTTAAAGTATGGACTCTGCATGTATTCTCTAAATTCTATTATCTCGAGTAAGCTATCTCTATCTAATGCTCTACTCACCATTCTTCCCCAACTACCATAGATCGGCTTAACAACAAGCGGATATCCTAATTCTTCCGCGATATTTAGAGATCCTTCTCTACTAAAAGATACAGCAGTTCTAGGTACTGGAATGTTGTTTCTAGAAAGCCTTAGCGTTGTATAGAGTTTATCTTCACAATCTCTTATAACTCTAAAACTATTTACTACTGTTACTCCTTGTTCTTCAAAGATAGCTGTAGATGTTAATGCACGATAAAAACTTACACAACGTTGAACCACGAAGTCTAACTCGCTAAATCCATTCATCTCAGTTAACCAGAAAACCTTCTTACTTACTTGTATAGGTTTAACTTCATGACCAAGTTTTCTTATTGCATCAATAATCGCTCTTTCTTCCCATCTAACATAATCGTAAGCTACACCTATCTCCATCTATACAAACAGTATATAAATTGCGATCCTAATAAATCTATTGAGGACTTCATACGCTTTATGTAAAAAAATGTACGTATCTCATGAAGAATATCGCGGAAAATAGCATATCTATTACTTCTTCGTACAGTTCATACTATAGAATCAGCTAAGGATTATAGTATAGATGGAATTTTTAGATACCACAGCATCCATAGATGCTAGCTAATCTTTTGAACGTTTATTGATTTCTATGAAATAGAGGATGTTCAAGAACACTGTATAATCATTCTCCCCAATCTTCTGATATTTCTTCAGCTTCTCTAAGTTTGTAGTTCCCATTCTCATCTACTTCAAGCTCAAGCTGAGCACCACATTCATCATGTTCAAAGAGTTCTCCTGAAACAGCATCATCTGGTATCTCCAAGAACCCATTGCATACTGGGCACTCTAACTTCCGCAATTTACTCAACCTCTAAACGAAACTACATCATGTAGAGATATATTACTATATCTCTGTGATGAAAGCTGGATATATACTTGGATTATTCTAATAAACTCTAGAGCTTATTAGTCTTTAAGAAATGTAAATGGGGGTCTGCTTTTATTAAGAGTTAAGGGTACACAATTTATTAAGGGTGAAGTAGTAGGTAAAATTTTATACAGTGCTTTCTAGATCTTTTCCGAATAAGTGGAGAGTATGCTAATGAAAATCTTGGGTCAAAGATTCTATGATGTCTGGTATGTTGGAGAGATAAGCGAGGACGGTGTAGACAGGATAATTGAATGTCTACTTGATTATTCTTGTAAAGCAGCAGGGAGAGTTAGGTTAAGATTTTACTTACAGAACATGAAAGATTTAACATATATGGCATATGTTAGAAGGATACTTTTACAGAATACTAGTTTAAGTATAGTGATAGAAGAAAAATCAATAAAAGACCTAGAGAGAGATATCGGATCAGCTAAAGATGAAGATAGAATAGTATTAATAAAAAACATGGTAAGCTTAGAGGTCCCTATCAATCAGAAGATAAAGGTAATAGAGGTGTAATGTATGTCGGATGAAAAGATTGACATAATCCTGACAACAGATAGAACGATGATGTCTAACCATCATGGTAAAGAGTTTCTAGGATTTATGGCTACTGGTCCACCAATAGGTATGCCTGAGGAACTATGGATGTGGATAACAGCACCAAAGATGAAGACCGATGAAAGAGGTAGACCATGGCAAGCACCGTATGCTTTAAGGAAACTTGAAGCACTACTCTTAGACCATGGGTACAATGCAGCAGTAATAGACCCGGATTACGTAGATAAGTATCTACCCAATGCAAAAATCTTAATGTTAAGCCATCATGACTATTTTGCACTCTGCCCGCCGAGTAGTGAATGGTGGATTGTTACTAAGAAAGAACCAGTGAATGCTAGAAGCTTTAGGAAATTCATGGAGAAGCCTGCTATAAGTGAAGCTAAAAAGAGAGGATTAAAGATTATTGTTGGAGGACCATCTGCTTGGCAGTGGCTCTATAAGGTAGATCTTTGGAGTAAGTGGATGGTAGATACTGTGGTAGATGGAGAAGGAGAAAGAATAACATTAGACTTGGTTGAAAGAGTTTTTAATGGTGAGCCTCTTCCAAGATACGTTTTCGTGGGACCTAGAGATGTTCCAACTATTGATGAGATCCCATTGATAAAGTATGCTAGTATAAATGGGCTTGTCGAGATTATGCGTGGATGCCCTAGAGGTTGTAGGTTCTGCTCGGTAACTCTTAGAAGCCTTAGACATATACCTCTAGAGAAGATTGAGAAAGAGATAGTAGTTAATGTTGAGCATGGTGTTAAGAATGGTATACTTCACTCTGAAGATGTATTACTATATGGTGGACGGGGGATAGATGTTAACCTAGATGCTTTAATAAAGCTTCATCAAGTTGCTAGGAAACATCTTGAAGAGATTGCTTGGAGTCATGCTAGCTTAGCGGCTATAAAGAATGCTGAAGAAAAATACAAGCTAATTTCTAAGATAATGGAGATTGTAAAGAGCAATGGTGTTCAGAATTATCTAGGCGTAGAAGTCGGATTAGAGACTGGGTCTCCGAAGCTCGCTAAGAAGATTATGCCTGCTAAGTCTCTTCCATACTCTCCTGAGTCTTGGCCACAAGTAGTTGAAGATGCTTTTATGATAATGCATGAAAATAATATTATACCTGCAGCAACATTGATACTTGGTTTACCGGAAGAGACATCTGAAGACTTAACTCTGACTGCAGAGCTAATAGATAGACTCAGACCCTACAGGTCGCTAATCGTTCCAATGTTCTTCGTACCGATGGGTGTGTTAAAGAACAAGGACTGGTTTACAGATGTCAAGATAACAGAGGAGCATATCGAAGTTATGAGGAGATGCTTATGGCACTCCGTATATTGGGCGGAAGACATAATAAATAAATTCTACCTAAATAAACCAGCTGCAGCTCCCCTACGATTCATACTCAAAACATTCTTGAAGTATGTAAAATGGAAAGGTAAAACAGTCGAGAGAAAACTTGGATTAACACCAATTCAAGCACCAGTTACACCAATCATAAAATAGTTTTCAATGTATAAGTAGTCTCAGATTCTTAAATCAAAGTTCTCAAAGGGACGATCAAACGAGAAAAGTATGTATAGTGGGTGAGAATACAACTAGAGAGAAAAGCATAGATTAAATTTACTGATTAAGCTGTGTTCACTTCACAGATATGAAGATGACGAGGAAAAATTGTTATTCACATAATATACTAGAGTTGTAATAATCAAAATTCATTGACATAATTGATATTGCACCCTTAAGAATAGTATCTAGACACTTTGTGTATAGAGATGAGTGAAGACGATGAAATCGTTAACTTTTTTACAATTTTTCTTTTCTATTATTGTAAATTAGTTAGATGAATAAGTGTTAAGAGAAGGGTCCTAGACTATTCATTGGAAAAACTTAACTATTGTCGTATGATATTATAAGCTAGCACGTGAGTGATACTTAGACTATACTTTTACATTGATGGCGATAACCTATCTAAGAATATCATGACTCTTATTCACCAAATAGTGAATATTCTTACTACACGATTCGAAGAGATACATAGTTATTCATCTGAAGATTTCGTTCCTTACGTATTATCTTCAGGCGTGATTAAACTTAGCATATTTAGACTCGACTTATCTAAACGGTTTGACCTACTAATCGTTAAGTCATGCCAAATATCAAGAGCATTCTTTTTAGAAAACAAGGATCTTTTAGGAATATCAGAAGTTCCATTGATACAATTAAATGATAAGCAATTCTTCAAAGAAGAAGCATTTAAAATAACTTATGAATTTCTTCAAATTCTCAGTAAAAAACTTAACATAACAACTGATGATGTAAAGTCTTTTTTCAAGAAATGGATCCACGTAACATATAAGGAGGAGACCGAGGTAACTTCTCCAGAGATAAACACATCCCTTATATTAAAACATGTAAATGAGTATGTTGCAAAGATTTTAACACGTTTAAAATCACCACCAATTATCAGTAGTCACTCATCACCTGAGAAAATTCCAATTGAGAAAATATATTATAGGGAAGAGCAGAAAGAATGGAGGGATAAAATAGAAAGTGCACCAATTTTAGAACGAAATATTGTAAGGGCAGTCATAAATAAATGTATAGATAAACTCGGTAAACTCTATGATGAGGGGAGAATAAGTAAGGAAGCTTATGAGAAGAGATTAAAGGTTTATCGTTCCCTACTAGGAGAAACGTATACGTAGAATATAGAGCTATTTCTAAGAGGTTTATTAGAAACTTGGTTAGAGCTATAGAGTAATCTTAGTACCTATGTCTTCTTCTAGAGCTTTCAGTGGGTCTTCTATTAATCCTGAAGATATTATTGATTCTTTTACGCCTGATTGTAAAACTCTAGTACACATTAAAACTTTCCTATTCATCCCAAAGCCTATCTTTGACTCTAATACGTCTACTTCGTCTATTCTTATTCTCCTAGCTAGTTTATCTTCAATTAATACGCCCTCAACATCTGTGAGTATGAGTAGTTTTTCAGCCCCTATAGACTCAGCTATCTTCGCAGCCGCTTGGTCAGCATCAACATTTAGTAATTCTCCTTCTTCTCCGTACGCTATTGGTGCGATTACTGGTAGATATCCTTGATTGATAAGAGCTGTGAGGAGGCCTGCTTCAACTTCTTTTATTATTCCTGTGTATCCTCCTGGTATAATCTTTTTTCTATTATTTTCATCTAGGATTACTATCTTTTTCTTTCTTTCTGCTTTCATGAACCCTCCATCCACACCTGTTAATCCTATGGCTTTTACTCCCAGCGTGTTTAATTTAGCAACCACCTCCTTGTTTATCTTTCCAGCCATAACCATTACATAGACTTCAAGCTCTTTCTCATCTGTATACCTACTCCTTATACCCTGTGGCGAGATAACGAACCTGGGCTCTACACCCATCAAGTTTTCATACTTTGTAACAATATCTCCACCACCATGAACAAAGGTTATCTTTAATCCTCTAGACACTCTAACAGCAATACTCTTCAATATGTTATCGATATTCTGTTCAAGTACTCTTCCACCAGCTTTTACAACTATCAATGACATCGCTTGAAGGTTAATGGTTAACACTAGATATTAACTCTATTCTCGGTTTATTTACTCTCTTTAATCTATTAATATGCCTCATCGCTTCTCAGCTATAATCTTGTTGGGGTGGGTAAGCTTGAAATACAGCCTAAGATATACTTGTTAAACCCTCTCTTAGGGATAGTAGTGTAATGTATTGATTGTCGTACTTCTCTCTAACAATCTTGATATTCTCCATCTCCGCCATATGCATAACTTCATTGACAGGTATGCCTAGCAGGTATGCTACCCTCTCTACTGTTGCCTCCCCCACCCTCTTTCTCTAAAACCTCTCTCAAACCCTTCTCTTTAAATTCTCCTATCCTGAACAATCTAGAAGCTCTATACAATCCATTATTATTTAATGAGTCTTCTTTTAAGGCTAAGTATGCCATGTGTCTATCAAGTAATATCCTATAACCTTGCCATCCTTTACATGCATCCACCTACAATCATTAAAGCATCTATCGAAGCAACACTTTTCCATTAAGCATCACCAAACAGGATATAGAGAGTAAGGTTGAAGAAGTCTAGCTTGTAAAGCTTAGAAATCTCTTAAATATCATTAGATCTTCTGGATAGTATTACGTATAAAAGTCTTGGCTAGGGCTACAAGCTCTGATGATATTTGAAATCTAAAAAAGAGTGATGAGAACGATGCAGTACTACTCTCAAAGATTTCAAAAGATGGATTTAGACTTCTAACAATTCAGGGAATAGAGAAAAGGGTCAAGCTAGAGCCATTGATAAACAAATATGAGCTACTATCTAAGAGGATTAAGACATTGAAGATATGGATTAATAGAGATAGATGTGATTATGAACTGAAAGATTCTGTAAAACTGATGGAGAAGGATAAGATGGATGTTGCGAAGAAGATTGTTGAAATACTATCAAATGATGCCGTCTATAGGGAAGCTTGTAGAATACTCGGTGTCAAGGATAGTGTCGAGTTAGCTACACTTACGGTGGAACTACCGCTACATCTACCTGTGACAAGACTTAAAGGATTACTAGGATATACACCAGATAAAAATAAAGGAAGATACAATCATGAACTCAGAAGTCACATTACAAGGTTTGCAGTAAATCTATATGTAAATACAAAGAAAGTATGAATGTTTTAGATAAAGCTGTCGAGATCGTTGACCATCTGCCGAAGAAGAAGGCAATATATAAATTGGAGCTAACGACATTGAAAGCTTTGAGAAAAGCATATCTTCTAACGATAAACCCTACTGGCCGATGAGTGGTAAAAGCTTATGGCTGGTAGGGTTACAATATGGGCCCCGATACATAACGGTGGAAATATGGCCGTCCCGCCAGCTAACAGCTACTTTAACTCATCGGCCAGCCCCTTCCCTAAATTCTTTATATTATTAGTTCTTAGAAAATCTTAAACCTTGCCCTATATTGTAGGTTTCCCGATGGTTAGGGTTGGAGTAGTAGGTGCAAGCGGGTATACTGGAGGTGAATTGCTGAGGATACTGTCGACTCATCCAGAAGTTGAAGTAACTATTGCTACTTCTAGAGAATTTGCGGGAAAACCTATATCATTCGTCCATGTAAACTTAAGGAGATACTATTCCAACCTTAAGTTTACAAATGTATCAATAGATGAATTAACTTCAAAATGTGACCTCGTCTTCATAAATACTCCTCTAGGTGTTTCCCAGAAGATTACACCTAAGCTTCTAGAGAGTGGATTGAAGATCGTAGATCTTAGTCCAGATTTTAGGCTTAAGAATCCTGAAGATTATCAGGTGTGGTATGGGGTAAAGCATGAAGCTGCTGATCTTCTATCTAGAGCTGTTTACGGGTTACCTGAAATGCATAGAGGAGAGATAAAGAGTACAAATTTAGTTGCTTGTCCTGGATGCAATGCTACTGCATCTATACTTGCGCTGACACCTCTAGTTGAATCAAACATTATTGACCTTGAGCATGTAGTAGTTGATGTCAAGGTAAGTAGTAGCGAGGCTGGACGTAAACCGAATCTAGGCTCCCATCATCCTGAGAGAGCAAACGTTATGAGACCATACAGTGTAGAAGGACATAGACATGTCGCTGAGATAATACAAGAACTAAGCTACTTCTCTAAAGAGAAAATAAATATAATGTTTGTTCCCCATGCTGTTGGAGCTGTAAGAGGAGCTCTCGCTACATGCCATACATGGTTGACCAAGCAGAACATTGACGATAATACTCTTAGAAGAATATATGCTAAGAGGTATGGTGGTGAGCCATTTGTAAGAATTGTCGGTGAAGGATTATTCAAGTATCCTGACCCAGTAAACGTGATAGGCTCAAATTATGCTGATGTTAAAGCTATAGTATACCAGGGTATCGGGATAATATCTTTCTGTGCAATAGATAACCTGATTAAGGGTGCGGCGGGTCAAGCTGTCCAGTGCATGAATATTATGCTCGGGATAAATGAGAAGACAGGGATAGATACTCCACCATTAAGACCAATATGATAATGAGACTGCTGAATTAATCATGTATTGATATGAGGAGAGTTTAAGATTCTACTAGCTTTCACTCCATATATAGATTGGCTTTCCAGCCTATATTCTGTCAGATAGGTAATACTTCTCCTGAGTTTTTATTATTATTTTGCGTGTAGTTTTCTTGTTGCTGTAGTTGAGGCATATTTTCCTGTTGACTCTCATATAATGGGTGAATGTCAATTCTCCTACTAGATGTTCTACAGTAGATTCTCTGCTTTTTCCACTGAATATTTTCTACTTCTTGATTCTACCTTTAATATAATGTGTTAGTATTTCTGGTACGTCTATCCTTGTTGCTGTCATGAATCCTTTGAATTCTGGGACTCCATTAACTTCATTAACTAGGTATCTCCCATCTTCTTGAAATACATCTACTGCTATGAATTCACCTCCGATTATTTCAGCTACTTTATATGTTAAATCTTCAAGCTCACTATCTAATTTGTAAGGCTCGCTCATGCCTCCTAATGCTATGTTGCTTCTCCACTCTCTATTATCTGGACTTCTTACTACTGCTCCAATTATCTGGTTTGGTAAAGTTAGTACTCTTATATCCTTCCTACTATCTTTAATGTACTTCTGTAGTATGTGGGTTTTCACGCTCTGGCTTAGTAGCATCTCTCTATGTTCTACTATACTCTTCAAGACTTGCAGATCTTTTACTAACGTTACTAATCTTCCCCAGCTTCCAATCGGAGGTTTATCTACTAGAGGGAAACCTATTTTTTCTCCTGCTCTCAAGACGGCGTCACTGCTAAATGCTATGTATGTTTCTGGGACGGATATGTTGAGAGCCTTAAGTTTAGAGAGGGTTAAGACCTTGTCTCCAGAGATCAATATAGAGGAAGAATTATTCATCGTCTGGATACCCATTGACTCTCTAATACATGCAGAGTAAACAGCTCTATACATTGAGATAGGTCTAATGAGTGTAAGGTCTACTTCTCCAACTACAGACCATGACAATGGATTCACTCTTAAGTTTGTTAGTGATAATTCTACATTATTTTCTCTTAGACTCTTTATGATAAGCTTTTCTTCAAGCCTTACAACGTCAAGTATTACCTCAATTTTCACCATCTCTAATTAACGGGAAAAAATTCTACAAATAAGTATAAATAGCTTTCTATAAAAACTCAGAAAAGAGCCCTAAAAATTAAAGAATCTTAAGATTCTTCCTTAAAAACCGTAAGAATAAAAATAATAACCCTCATAAATTCGAGGATTAATATCTTTGGTTCTAGATTAATATTACTAGGTAAGAGGAAATGATAAAGTTTCTTGGACTCCTTCTTTTAACTATAATTTCTCTATCTTTGACTTCAATAGTAATCTCTTTTAACGTAATTGGTACAGATAGTTATGATGATGGGGATAGAGTAGTCTGGTCTAGAACTTCCAATCCTTCTAATGGTTGGGATATTGCTTATACAGTTTGCGAGAAGAATGAATACATATACGTTATTGGTGTTGACCAGCATCATGGTTACCATGCTGGTTATGAGATCCACGTAGAGAAGAGATTCAAGAATGATGGAATTCTCATCAAAGTATGGATCCATAATCTCTCAATCTCAGACATAGTCTATGATTGCGTAATCGTTGGAGATTACTTATACATTGTTGGTTCAAGCTATATAGAGGGAGATAGGTCTTGGCTAATCTTAGCTGTTGACTTAGACTTAAGTTCAGTTATTTATGTTTTCTCTAATCCTTCCGATAAGCCTGATACAGCTATGGCTGTATCAGCTTATGGAGATTATCTTTATGTAGGTGGGGTAGATGTGCTTGGAGGAGATTGTAAATGGAGAATTGAAAAACGTAGTCTAGAAGATTTATCCCTAATAGACGAGTATATTTCAAATCCCACAGATCTATGTGACGTAATTTTTGATGTTAAAGTTAACCCTATTACTGGAGATGTTTGGGTTATAGGATATGAAGCATTAAGATGCCGTAAATGTGTGGCTCGCTTAGAGATACTAGATTCTAATTTAGAATTAGTCAAAGTCTTACGACCCTTCACTGGATGTTTTAAGCAGAGCTTAGCTTTCGATTTCAGAGGAAATGCTTACATTAGTGGGGTTAATGTTTTAAAATTTAGTAGATTAGGAGAGACCTTCTTAAACAGCAATGTTCCCGCAAGACATGGCGTATTGTGGGTTGACAGTAACTTATACTCATTTGATATAGACGTAGTTGAAGGAAGCTGGATGCCAGCTATATACATGCTTGACCAAAACCTTCGATTACAAGACCGATGGAAGATTAATCTAAGATTAAACTCTAGTTTATATGCTACATCATGTTTTTCTACAGCATTTCCGGTTTTTGGAGAACCATCTACTGATGGTAGAAATATATATCTTGTTGGAACCATCGGAGACCTCTCAACTGGAGATACATACTGGATAATATATGCTATCAGTACTAATGTGAAGAGACCTACTACACTGAAGACAGTCTTACTATCATTACTTATAGCACTATCTCTATCTCTAATAATTTTATCTCTAAAATACCTTCGCCTCAAGAAGCTCTCCAACCTATTCTAAATAATTTTGACCAATTTCTAGGTTCTGGATAATCATTTCTAGAGCATGTATAGTTAATAATCTCGTCCATCTATTTCTTGGATTGCTATGAGCGGTGCTGAGCTTACGGAGGTCAGGGAGGAGATTAAGAAGGTTACGAGAGAGATTCTGAGGCTTGCTGCTAAGAGGAGAGAATTGTCTTCGAAGATCAGTGATATTAAGAGTAGGCTCGGTATGGATGTTTTAGATAGACGGGTGGAAGCTGAGTTATTCAATGATGCTTTAAGGTTTTCTGAAGAACTTGGGTTAGATAAAGATTTTACGGGAAGGTTTATCTCACTGCTCATCTCTGAGTCTACTAAGGCCCAGGTTGAAAGGATTGGTAAGACTGGAAGAATCGGTTTGAGAGAAATATTCTATATGGCTTTGGAGCTTGAGAAGTCTGGTAGGAAGATTATTAGGTTGGAGATTGGTGAGCCTGATTTTACGGCTTCTCTAGATGTTGTTGATGAAGCTTGTAGAGCTTTAAGAGAGGGTAGGTCGAGGTATCTCTCATCTTATGGTATCATTGAGTTGAGGGAAGCTATCGCGGAGAGATTGAACAATATGTATGGGGTAGACTTCAAGCCTGAGAATATACTTGTAACAAGTGGAGGGGTTACGGCTATCTACATAGCTATACAAGTCTTATCTAGGATAGGTGATGAGGTTCTCGTTCCAGAGCCTGC
>Ga0209393_1000165_pt1 | contig 33537 bp, 32 predicted proteins | sample SSWtaG_2_FD_184117 | JGI IMG/M metagenome (GOLD analysis project Ga0209393, IMG submission 184117) | Hot spring microbial communities from Sandy's Spring West, USA to study Microbial Dark Matter (Phase II) - SSWsed_130316 (SPAdes)... | ecosystem: Environmental > Aquatic > Thermal springs > Hot...
ACTGTAATGCTGTGAACATTCAAAGAAAAGTATTATGGGAATATCTATTAGATGGTGTTCTCCATAGTGATGTAGCAAGATGGTTGATGAAGAAGACGTAGAATTAGAGAAGATTAAGGAGAAGAAGATGCGAGAGTTCTTGAAAGAAGTGGTTAGGAGTAAGCAACCCCAAAACATTATATCTAGACCTATAACAGCCACAGACCATAATTTTGAAGAGCTTATAAAACGTTACCCCTTAGTCTTCGTAGATTTCTGGGCTGAATGGTGTCTACCATGTAGAGTGATTTCTCCAGTGATAGAAGAGTTAGCTGAACAATATGCTGGGAAAATAGTATTCTTAAAAGTAAACGTTGATGATAACCCTATTACTGCCTCCCGATATGGAATAGAGAGTATTCCTACGATGATTATATTTAAGAATGGAAGACCAGTAGATGTAATAGTAGGCGCATACCCAAGGAAGGTTATAGAAGAAAGGATAAGAAAGAATCTTGCAAATATTTAGAAATATTTTTTACATAGAATCCCATCTCATCTAATAGAATAGAGATTGGTCTTTGAAGGCTTAGAAGAGCTTGAAGAATACCTTGGAAAGCTTAGAAGAGCTTTCAATCTACATATGTATAAGAAAGTGAGAAGTAATTTAGATTCAGGTATAGCAGACAACATTATCTCAGGGGGGAAGAGGCTTAGACCTCTTCTCTTACTACTTGTTTTCAAAGCATTTAACGGCAAGGATTTTGAGAAAGCTTTAGACGTAGCATCCGCACTAGAGTTAGCACATAATGCTAGTTTAACTCATGATGACATAATAGATGTAGATTTTGAGAGGAGAGGTAAACCAACATTATGGAGGCAAATCGGCATCGGTAGAGCATTAATAGAGGGACATAGATTGATAAATCTAGCTTTCCAGATCGCATTAAGCGAGGGATTAGAGATTGCTAAAATATTCTTAGAAGCATGGGATAGAGCTTCTAATGGTGTTCTAAAAGAGTTAATGCATAGAGAACTACCAGGTAAAACACTCTATTTAAGGATTATTAAAGAAAAAACAGCTTCATTATTTGAGGCTGCGGCAGAATGTGGCGCATTAATAGCAGGTGCATCACCCGAGTTAATTAAGCAAGTTAAGAAGTATGGAGAGAAAGTTGGTATTGCATACCAGTTAGCAGATGATTACGTTGACATCATTAAAGGAAGATTTTCGATTCGGTCCCATCTAGTATTTTATAATAGATTTGAAGAAAAAATCAGACAGATTATGCTAGCGGTTAAGCTTAAGGCACCCCTGCCTCTAAGAAGCTTGCTTGCTCCGAGGATAGATTGGAAGAAGTTCTTAGTAGAAGAGATTGTAAAGAACATCAGTGAAGCCAAGAAAATCGTTAAAGATCTAGATCTAGTTGAACCCGAGAAAACATATTTGAAGAGATTTCCAGAATACTGCGTCTACTCAATGTTAAGAGAAGCTGGCTAAACCTGAGAACGTTTTTCAAGAAGATAGATAGACATGATACTAGGATAGGGCGAGATTAATTGGATCCAGCACTACTAATCACGATATTGTCAGCAACAGGGTATTCATGGCTAAGAATGCTAGCAGCCTTAGTTATATCTATCTTATTCTCTATCTCTATAGGCATTACAGCAGCAGTAAGTAAAACTCTTGAAAAAGTCATTATACCAATCCTAGATATCCTTCAATCAATACCTGTACTCGGCTTCTTCCCTATCGCTCTTTACGCTTTCATAACTCTACACCCAACTATAGGTCCTGAAATGGCCGCTATATTCTTGATATTTACTAGCCAAGTATGGAATATCTCATTCGGAGTCTATGAAGCTGTTAGAGTAATCCCTACTGAAACATTGGAAGTAGCTAATTTTCTCAGGTTAAGTATATTTAGCAAGATTAGACATCTCTATATTCCTGCTTCTTTCCCTAAGATTGCTGCAAATCTACCTTCTTCATGGGCGAATGGATTATACTTCTTAGTTGCATGTGAGATTATAACTATAGGTGAAGCTGAGTATAGATTGTTAGGTGTAGGTTCTTTAACAGCTGAGTTTATGGCTTCTGGAATGGTCTTAGAGTCCATAGTCGCCTTGTTTTTTGTATTACTTTTCGTAGTATTAATGAATCTACTGGTATTTATCCCGATGATTAGAATTAGTGTGAAGTACAGATTTGAAACATATGCTACAGAGATCCCCCATGCATGGTTTGAAAAACTTGTTAAACCACTCACTCTACCGATTAAGATAATAGCCTATAAACCCAGATTCTCTGAGAGTTGGAGGCTTGGAGCAGAACTACATAGCTTTACTAATTTAATAATGAAGCATAGAAGAATAATTGAGGTTTTGACGGCTTCCACAGTGGTAGTCATCCTAGCGAGCATTATAAGCATTGAGGACTTGATTAATTTTTCACAAATAGTCTTTAATGGATTCTCAAGACTGGGAATCCTTGAGCCTCTAACAATGTTGGGATACTCTCTCAGCAGGGTTTTCATCGCTACATTAATAACTTTAGGGTGGACTATACCAGTCTCTATAATCCTGTATGAGAAGAAGACTATAGAAAAGATGCTGCTTCCAATCTTTCAAGTAATAGCATCATTTCCTGCAACCCTCCTGATACCTTTCGTAATGGATTTCACTATAAAATTAGGGCTAATGAAAGAATTCGGGGCACTCATAATAGTATTACTTGGAACTATGTGGTATATGCTATTCTCTCTAAGAGGAGCATTATCAGTAATACCTAGAGAGGAGGAAGAACTATTCAAGCTTCTCCGAATATCCGGCTTAAAGAAACTATGGTATCTATACCTACCAAGAATGACGCCCTCCATGATTACAGGATGCATCGTTACGATTGGAGGTGGATGGAACACCCTAGTAATAGCTGAGAGAACATCTCTAGACCATATTTTATGGGAGGTTGAAAACCCCGGGATCGGTAAAATGATGAGTATAGCTACCACGCTAGGAGACATTGAACTACTCATAGCAACAACAGTATGGATGGCGTTATTCATAGTGATTCTCAACAGACTTATATGGAGAAGAATATATGAGATAGCCATAAGAAGAATCGTCTAGAAAACATGACGTTAGAAAAAATCGATGAAACACTACTAACCTTAAGGAATATATCCTTCAGCTATAAGATGAGGAAGGGAGATAAACTCCTAATATTTGATAACCTATCTCTAAGCATAATGTTTGCTGAGTTCATAGGTATAGCTGGGCCAAGCGGTTGTGGTAAGAGCACGCTACTCAGGATTATGGCTGGATTATTAAAACCCGATTTAGGAGAAGTATATTTTAGGGGTAAACCACTACATAGTCCCGATCCGAGGATCTCTATGGTCTTCCAGAATCCAACCCTTCTTCCATGGTATACCGTCATCAAGAACGTTATGCTCGGGCTTATCAATGAAAAAGAATTAACAGATAAGGAGAAGGAAGAGAGAGCTAGAACATTCCTGGATATGATGGGTTTAATAGGGTTTGAGAATGCATACCCAGCAGAGCTTAGTGGAGGGATGAAGCAGAGGGTGGCGATAGCTAGAGCTCTAGTATCCCATCCAGACTTGTTATTGATGGATGAACCCTTCAGTAACCTGGATCAGTTAACAGCTATAACCCTTAGAAGAGAGCTGGAGAACCTATGGCTAAATCAGATTCTACCAATATCTTCAATAGTATTAGTAAGCCATGATATAGAAGAACTCGTTGAAATATGTGATAAGGTCATAGTATTAACGGCTAGACCATCGAGAATTGCAGGAATAGTTAAGATAGACTTGAAGAGGCCTAGATCAAGGAGGAGCCAAGAATTTTACGAGTATGTGGATAGTATCTATACGTTGTTAAGTTAGCGTTTCTTCTTGTAGAATCTCTTCTCTTCACCTTTATAATGGATAGCTTCTGTATATAACAGCCATTCAAGGATGAATGAGTAAAACTTCTCAATATCTGGATGTTCTTCTTCAAAGAATTTCTTATTATTGAGTTCGTTTATCAATTCTTCTTTTGTGAATTCTCCACTTTTCTGAGCTAGTCTTAATGCTGTAGCAAAAGGCTCAATATTCTTTATTGCTTCTCTAAGCATCAACTTCTTCTTTGAAGGAGATGCTTGAACAAACTTCTTCCCAGCTTCTGTTAACTCAGCATCACCATCTACAACTCTTATGAACCCCATAGCTTCACTTACATCAACTACTGGTAGTAGGTCGTCTACGTCTGTCTGCAACATAATAGATATTCTAGCTAGATCTACTTTTCCACTCAAGCTACTTACTAAATCAAGCAAACCAATCAATCTACTAGGTGTAACTGAGGAGTCAATCTTGAGACTACTACTCATTTATTTGCCATACTTAACTGGGAAAGCTTAAAAGATAAACTTTTCTCATGAAGTTTATTTACTATTCTCTTTTTAGAAGGAGTTGAATCTGGTCGAGAATTAAATTTATCGGGTTTAAAGATCTAAAGACTAGTGAGTAGTGTGATGCCATCTTATAATAATTCAAATCTAAGACACGGTTAACTGTTTTTCTTAAAGTTTCTTCACTTAAATTCTCTTCATCGAGTTTTACTCCAGCATTATTTTCTTCTACAGATATAGCATTCCAATTCTGTTCTGCGTGTCCAGGTATAGGTATCATGATTACAGGTTTACCTAATGCTAGAATTTTTGCAAGAGTTGTCTGTCCAGCTCTCGTGATGACTAAATCAGCGATCTTTAGGAGCTCTAGTGGTTCATCAACCCATTCATAAATCTTCAAATCATCATGTTTGCTCTGAAGGTCCAGGCGCAACCCCCCTAGTGTAACGATAATCTCGAATTCTCGGCTAAGCTTCCTTAGAAGAGGTACCATCTTATCAACTAATGCCTTCCTTTCATACGTTGGACCAGTTGCCTTGAATAAGATTACTGGTTTCCCCTGTAGACCTACCCCATACTTATTTCTTAGATATTCTTTTTCAGGGAGTTCTCTAATGGAATCCTCTATAATAGGTCCAATATATTTAACTTTCTTTTTTACTTCTGCATCTTCTGGGAAAACAAGGTTTCTTTTTGATATTGTTAAAGGAGGGGGATAATCTGCTACTAGTATTCTATCACTTCTAAGCCATATCCATCCAACGAGGTAGGAAGCTGCTTCAAGGCTTTCAATTATCCATCTATACTTCGGGTAAAGTATTCTTATATTAAATTGATTTAGAATGGTTAAGACTGGTTTACCAAGCATTTTAGCTGCAATTACTGTTGATGGTCTAGTATCTGAGATGACTACATCAACATTATTCCTGTCTATTAGGGAGATTTCATATGAAGCTTGCTCTAATATTCTTATTGGTAAGAGGATGTTCCTGAAGATAGTCATCTTTATACTTACTTTTCCTTCATGGAGTACACCATAAGATATCCCAGGCACCTTATACGCATCCAGACCACTCCTCCTTAAGTATTCTAAACCTTCACCATACGATGAGATAGTTAAGCTCCATCCCTTCTTCTTGAATGCTCTGGCTATTTGAACGGCTCTAGCAGCATGACCGAATCCTATTCCACATACTCCTAGATGGATCCTCGTCATCTCTGGTTAACCTGAACCGAAGAGGCAGTCTTATTATTCTCTAGGAGATAATTCTTCTTCAATTATTTCTCCATTAGGTTCTAGTTCTAAGAAGATTTGAGCTGTGAATCTGTATATCTTTGCTTTACCTTTTACCCAGTATGTAGATTCTAATCCAGCTTTTAAACATAAATGCATCAAGTATTCTTCAACAGTCCAGTTATATTCTACTGGAACTTGGGGTAGGAGTAGACCAGAGTATGGTCCTGATTTAATGATTAGCCCATCCCTTCCAATAACTATTTTATCTAATAGTTCACTTGGATCTCTATATACAATTTCTTCGGGAGGAGTTAATACACTAACTTCTATTACTACATCATTTAGTTCATCGATTTTTAATGGTCTAAATCTTGGGTCTTTTGTTGCTGAAGCTATAGCTGCTTCCATAGTAGCTTCATATAATGGCATAGTCGGCAGAGGAAAGCCTATGCACCCTCTAAGATCCTTCATCGGATATGTATATAGTGTAACGAAGACACCTCTCTCTTGTCTTAATTTCTCTGAGATGGGGGTTGGAGGGGGGCCTACAATCTTCCTCAAATGATTATATATTGTTTGACGTGCAAGTTTTACAAGGTATCTTCCTTCTTCTAAGCTGAGTTTAAAATCTGTCATCCCATTCTTGCAATTTCTGATATACTTTATAAAGGTTATTAGTAAATCATGTCAACTTTTACTCAAGGTTCTCTTGTTTATAAGTTTTATATTTTTAGGTAATGAGCTAAGTATGTCATACGCCTTCAAAAGTAATACCCAAAAATTCTATTGTCATTTATTCAATCACAACTCAATCTCCTAAAAAGAGGCTTCTACACCGTTATGCCAACTTTATGCTTAACTACTCTGAATGTCTTAGCCTTCTGCCGCTCTAAGTCTAGATAGTTCACCTGCCAATATTCTTCGCCTCCTCCAATATTCTTGTAATATTTCTCCAGTGTCTCCCCATCCAATATCGTTTACCACAATTATTACAGACCCATTCTTCTCTAAGACTGTGCTTCTCTCTCTGAAGAAGATGATTACACATTGGGCATCTAGTATATTCTGGATTGAATTCTAAAGATATGCTGTATATTTGATTTAATTTTCCAAGAATGTGCCCAGTCTCATTCTCATCGATTAAGATGACTTCTACACCGCATCTTTTTGCGTAAACATATAAATTTCTATCTTTGGTTAAGACTATTCTATCTTCTTTAATTGCTTTCTGTATAAGTTCTCCATCCTCTCCATCCCAGTATTCTGAATCATATCCTAATATCCTTAACCATGAGACAATATTACCGAGCATTGCATCAATAAGAAATTTCTGTTCTCTATTGTCGCTCATTCTTTTACTCCTCTTCCACTTAATTCAAGCCTACACTCCTCACAGAGATACCTTCCATCAACATTGAGAAGCATATCAGACCATTCTCCGCATTCATCACAATAGCCTTCAACATATCCTTCACTGCTCCTCGACAAGGTCACACCTCTAATCTTCCAGTGTTCTTTAACGATCTCAAGGATCTCAGGGGTTACTTGTAAAATATCCTTGACACTCACAACACCGACTAGCTTATTCTTGTATGTTACTGCAAGCCTGCTAACTTTTAAGGCAGTCATCTTTCTTAAAGTATCTTCAATAGATGTCTCAGCATTGACTGAGTGTATCGGGCTACTCATTATGCTTGAAGCTTTAATTTCAGATGGTTTAAGATTTCTAGAAACAACTTTCCATATAAGGTCTGTTTTCGTTACTATGCCCACTGGAGCCCCATTTCTGGTAATAACAACAGAGCCCACATTATATTTCTCCATTTTCTGAGCTATTTGCTCTGCAGTCTCATCCTCACTACCTTCTATTACTGGGCTCGACATAACATCTCTAACTTTCAATTCATCAGGCAGTGTAGCCAACTTTACTCAACCCTTTGATTCTACTGTAAGAACACCTTCCAAGTTTAAAAGCTTAGCGCATATTCCTATCCTTACTCTGAAAATATAGTTTAATACTGCCTATAGAGAGATTTCCCATCTAGGATCTGCAAATGTCGTAGAAATCGCCACCCATGATGTAGCTACAACAATATTTCCTAGTCTTGGGATATGAATCCAGATCCATAAGGAATTATCTGAACTATCTTCTCAATAAGTTCTATCTTCTTCTTGCTATCAGCATCTTTAAAGACTCGATTAACTATTTCTTCAGCTAACTGTCTAGCTTTCTTATTCCCAGGAATAATCTTAACCATCTTAGTAGTTCTACCTTTAAGAGTTTGAGGGGGCCCCCAGACTAGCTTGTCATTTTCTCCTCCAATGGCTAGCTCAAGTTTAACTGTTAGATATTTCTTCTCGCCTTTTATGATTACCCCCCCTTTAGGTAAGTAGTGTCCAGGAGGAGGTGAAAGAGATATTTGTTCTGGTTTAACGTAGTAGACGCTAATATATTGCAATCCTTCTCTCCATGCTCTACTATAACATGCAGCAAATTGTGCTGCCTCAATAATTGACGTTTCACTAGATTTCATGCCATTTTTCAAAATTAAAATTGGTGCACCTCTAACCTCTGAGTGGAATACTAAGTCATCTTTCTCTAAGTGTTTTCTTATTAATGCGTAGTTGCTTGAAGCATCCTTACCAGCTACAGCGAGGAAACCTTCAGAGGTATAGAACCATCTATACTTTTCATACCAATTCTTCTTAGTTAAAGTTATTTTAGGAGATATATTTTCTAATTCTTCCAGCATTATTGGTTCTTTCTTTTGTGATAATTTACTTATCTTCTTATGAAGAGTGGTGATCTCTTTCTTTAACTCCTCAATCCTATAAGATATATTCTTAGCTTCATCAAAGAGTCTTGAAGCTTGTCTTGCAATAGATTCATCAAAACTTAGTTGAATTTCACCAAGAGACGATGATATCAGGATAGTTTTCTTAGAACTATCAATTTTAACCTTGAACCCCTCTATATCTCTTTCCTCGGATACCTCTAGATATTTTAATTGCTCGATCTCGCTTGAATGTATAAGTATTATTCTTGCCATCTCGTTCTTCCATTCTGATAATTTTATTAGCTTCTCTAGTGTTTTATATTTATCTTCAAGTTCTTTACTTAATTGTTTGATTTCTTCTTCAATTTTATCTAAAGCTTTATGAGTGATTTGACGTAGAAGGTTTCTTTCATAAGCTATTCTTACAGCTTCATTAAAATCAGATACCTCAGTTATTTTTATATTATTTATCTTCAGAGACTTTAGTAAATATGGTAGAGGATGTGTCTCTACATCGGAATCAATTATGACAGGTTGACCCGATTCAATATATTCTAAAACCCTGATTATCGCCTCTTTTATTTTTTCATACTCTTCAATTGATATTTCTGAGAATTTCTTAGATTTATCTACACCTGCTATAAAGATTACTTCTTCAGCGTATCTTCCACCTAGCCCAGCATCTACTGCTAATCCTGACACTATCTTTCTATTCTTATCTATGGACTCCAATAGCTGGTTTATATTTGTAGAGCTTGTAATAGTTGGTCTCCTCGGTGGTAGTCTATATTCTTCTCCTACGATAATCTTTCTATCCTTCATTACTAGTTTCTTTAAACATTCTAAGATTCTTCTAGAGCTATCTGTTATGACCATTGTTCCCTTGGGTAGGAGCTCAACTATTAGATTAAGTATCTCCCCGTGACTTCTCTCGATGTTGAAGATTACTATTCTTTCACCTTCTACTAATTCTACTTTTTTTATTATTGAGTTGTTTAAGATTTTCCTAAACCTGAGTGTTTGGTCTGAGGGTCTCAGGGGTTTCTTATATTCTCCTCTAATCAGATATATACATCTACCTGGGGCTATTCTTAACTCGTGTTTCTCATAGTTCTTCCATAGTTTCAAGATTATGGAGCCATCATTCATATCATAAACGTTTTCGATTCTACTATCTACTATCTGCTCCATGATTTCTTTCATTAACCTTTTAAGCTCAATAAAAGATAGCTCCACTTTCTCTACTATCTATTACTAAGATCTAAATTAAATCTTATCCTGTATTAGGAGAAACGGGAGTATTAAGTTTTCATAGCTGCTCTAAGGGCTCAGAATAGGTCTAGCATTCTTCGGGAAAGTAGAAAGTATTGAGGGCATCGATGTTATAGTCATTGCTTATTTAATCTTATATAAAGCTGGAGAACATTTTTACTAAGTGGTAGTGTCTTGAAGCTTGAAGACAAGATTTATTGGGGTAGAGCTGTGGGTGGATGTGTACTTGGGTTATTTACAACCATCTTAAGGATAGATAGATTTGGGTCAGTAACCGCCATACTTCTAGCAGTAGCAGTCTACATTATCTCAGCGCTCTTTCTGAGAGCTTTCATAAACTCTGAGTCCCGTTCTCTGTTAGGTAGAAAGCTATATCTTACAGGGTCTGGAACATATGGAGCATTATGGCTACTTAGCTGGATTCTTTCCTATAATCTTCTTCTAGCTCCTCAGTAACTTCTACTTCTCCATTTACCTCTTCTTCTAATTTGGATTCCTTCTTTTCAATCTTGTGAGGTACCGGTAATTGATCAATTATACTGATTAAATCAAGCCATGCCTTTAGGAAGCCTGCTGGAGGGTTGTATGACTCCTCTATCAATCTCTCTACTTCCTCATAGAGTGTTTTCTTATCTACTCCGTTTAGATAGCGTTCCCACAGCTTAAAGATGTAAGAGTCTACGTCATCATTAACATAGGAATAGTATATTCCATATAGTGCATTGTAGTAGGGGCTTTGATCTCCGATCTTCTTCCTAATATATTCTAACGTCTTTTCCGACTCGCTTATCTTTCCATTAAAGAGGAGAGTATAGAATTTCTTAATAGTTCTTGTGCTTATCTCAATCATGCTTCTTCTTCTAAGTCTTCTACTCCGTTTTCCGTTATCTTAAATATTGCTTCACCTTCTGGGAGATATGGACTAGATACGAGTCTAGCTATCCGAGTGTTTTTCCCAGCTGCCTTCCTAAGATATACACGGGTGTGGCTTGTATGCCCGACTATGTGCCCTCCAACAGGTAGAACGGCCATCGCACTAAAGTATTCATCTGGTCTAGCCATAACCTGGTTTGTAACTACTGCAGCAGCATTAAAAGCTCTAGCAAGTCTAAGAAGTCTATGCATGTGCTTATTCAGTTTCTGCTGACGTTCAGGAAGACTCTGCCTACCAACATACTCGCTCCTAAAGTGTGCGGTCAGAGAGTCAATGATAATCAACCGTATATTATTCTCCTTAATCACTTTATCAGCCTTCTCTAGTAAGAGTATTTGGTGGTCACTATTATGACAGCATACCCCGCTGAATCCAGCTATGAAGTTCTCTATCTCTTCTCCATTAGGCTTTACTGAGAAATCATATACGGTTGTTGGTTCACTTATCGGTATCTCCTCAATTTTCTTAATCTTTGCGAAGACGAGGTCCCCAAATGTTGGAGCATGAAGTATTTGCTCGACCTTATCAAGCTCTAGCGGGTCACTAGTGTTCAGCCCGGCTGCCTCAACTCTGTATAGTTGTTTCCGGTTAAGTTCCTGCTTAACATTGTTTATTTTCTGGATTGATGCGATGATTCCGAATCTTAAGAGTAGCAGGGAGATGTCCTCAGCAAGCCTGCGACTTGATGTAGTAAAGATTATCCTATCTTTTCTAGGTCTTTTATGATATCCATCTCCATCCCAGAGACCTTTCAAGAAGAATTTCACCTTGGAAAGCGGCAGGGTTATTATCCACTCAGGGGTAGCCTCCTCTTCTACACCCTTCTCCCTCCTTGTCTTTGGTATCTTGAATACTTCTCTAAAGATTAATGCCAGTAGCCTACTCCTTACGTAGAGTGTTTTACCACGGTTTATTCTTACGTGAATTTCTTGGAATCTCTTCTCTAAAAATTCCATTGCTTTCTTCAGCGATTTCTTATTGGAGGTAATTCTTAACCCTGTAATTCTTCCTTCTCTATCAGCTATGTACTCTCCTTTAGATATGAATAAACCGATTAGCCATAGTAGTTCTTCATCAACCTTGATCTTTCTAGGAATTCTAGGGAGTTCCCCTCTACTTGTGCACCTTAGCCATACAGAATATTGGTCCACCTCTATCTCCATATTTCCTCTGAAAGCTTCTGCTAGATCAATCTCTTCAATATCTCTTGATGGTATGTTTATTCTCCTTGGTACAGCTATTCTATCTCCAGGCTTTAGTAGTGATGCTCTAAAAGCGAAAGGTCTCATGTTATCCTTTCTTTGTGGATAGAAGTGGGGTATTCTTTCACCTATGAAGAGACTATGTGAGCCGGTTACTATTACCGCTCTACCATACTCTGTTTCTATCTTGTAGAAGGAGCCAGATGAGATGGTATGCTTTATCAACTTAGTAACAGGGTAGAGGTCTATCTTACCCGTCTTTGGGTTAAAAGCAAAAACCATGATATCATTATTTTTACGCTCTTCTACAACCTCCCCTATCGGAATACGGTGAAACTCCCCATCGTTCAATACGAAGACCTGCTCATGATAAGGTAAACTGTTGTAAGCTTCCGCATATATTATCCTTTCAACTACTTGGTCTGGATCAAGACTTAGAAACTTAGCCATCTGAACTATCCTCTCGATCCTAAAAGTGTTATGAAGGAATATTCCACCATAGCCTGCAATGAAGTTTTCTACTGGTTTTCCATTAGGTCTAACCTCGAAATCATATGTTGGCTCCTCACCTACTTCTTCTATGCTGACAACCTCGTCAAACCATACGTCTCCATTCATTAATTTCATGAATTTCTCGATGTTTTCCTCACCTCTTACATTGAGGTCCTCTAATGCTGATAGTATTCGCCCAGCTTTCTCCCTTTCAAGATGGTGAAGATAACCAGATTCTATCTGCCATATTGATGATTCAATCTTGAATCCAGCTTTTTCGGCAAGCTCTTTCATGGTTATACCATATTTTTCCCTAATATTTTTTAATAGCCTCCCAAATGGTGTGGCTGGGATATGTAGTAGAGATGGTTCTCTCTGGGGGTTCGTAGACCAGTAAATGCTTCTAGACACGTGTGGGCCGTCCATTTTCTGCCTGACGACTATTCGGTTTTGTGAGGGAATACCTAGACTTGCAGTTAAGTAGAGTAGAAAGTTAGCCAGTGATTCTGATACAGTTTCACAATTAATTTGCCTTGGTGAATCACTTCTATATCCATCTCCAATTACGTAACCTTCTAACCATGCTATTCTTACCTTTTCATCAGCTCCAAGGATAAACGAGGGGGCATTCTTGCTATTAGCCCTATCCCCTGCCTCAAGTTTCTTAAGTAAGGTTACTAGAGGCTTAGAAGTTATTATTATATCTGGATTGTCTCTTCTTATTCTTAGATTTAGGCGGAATTTTGAAGCAAATCTTTTCATGAATTCCCTTACGTACTCATTCTTTGATGTTATAATTACTTGATTGTTTATATCAGTCTTTGAGCCTTCTGCTGCATATAATCCCAGGAAGAAAGCTAGATCTTCATCTATGACTATCTTAACAGGTAAACTATTCTCCTTACATTTCCCAGCTATTTTTAGATTATTCACGATCCTTAAAGGTACCAAGTGTTTGATTAGATTATAGACCTTTAATGGTATGCTTCTTCTAGCTATCCAGTTATCAACTCTTGCCGGGTCTATTCCAATAGACCTTGCTATTTCCCTAAGCTCGCGGCTTATACTCCTTAAGAATAGCTTGAATTCTTCATCTCCATATATCCAGAATTTGCCTGAACTTTCTTTGGAGAAGATATCGGAGAGATCCAGCATTATTTGCTCAGATATAGTTGGCAGTTTAGATGGAATAGCTATAAACATGCCAGGTGATAAATCGCATGTAGATATCGTAGTTAACTCTCCATACTCATTTAAAGTGAATAAGTTGTGGTATTTCGTAACTCTAACTTCCCGCCCGCTCGCAAGCTTAATTCTATAAATCTTCTTCGGGGGGTGTTTCATCACAGCAGTAACTTTAAATGGTTTAACCTTATAATCCTCAGGGTCGAAAGCTAGTACCTCAATCTTCTTCCTAGGCTCTGCTACGTAACTTCCATTTTCAATCCTTACTTCCGAGCAAGATAATGCTTCCTCCACTACTTCACCTATCTTCCTTAAATGAACCAGACCATCTTCAACTATCAACACATGTTCATCATAAGGTAAACTATTCTCCGTGTCAATATACAGCGCTCCTCCATTTAATCCACCACGTTCTGGTGGAAGCTGGACATTAACTGCAAGTTGATGGCATAGCTGACTATTGTGGAGTATTGTTGGCATGTTGCCTCCTACAAAGTTTTCTGTTTCTGGTACGTTGAAGTCATACACGTAGTCATTGTATGGTTCGTAGTAGACTTGGCTTACGAAATCCCATGATAGTGATCTAATTTTGTCTAATTTCTCAATGGCTTTCTCTATCTTTGAGATTCTCGAATTTATCTCTGCGATCAAAGCTTTCCTGATAGATTCTCTCATTGATCTATCTTTTGGGAGCCCTCTAGCTAGGTAGTTTCCTATCGAAGATTTATGTCTATTTATTTTCTCTGCTAAAGCTGGTCTAAGAGTGAAAGGAATCCTTCTGTATACCTTTCTAAAGACATCATCATTAAGCTCTTTACACTCTAGCATTCTTCTTATCTCTTGTAGATTGTTTTTGAGCATAGAGAATAATTTATGAATGGCTAGAAACGTCTTGGAATTTATTACTTTTCTAGCTGACAACCCATTCTTTGTCAAGAAGTCTCCTAAGGTTTCAGTTTGATGGATCCTAACCAGACCCTTCTTCATTCTACCTCTATGTGGAGTTATGGTATTTTTGAATACCTTTCTCACGAATTTGAATATGCTACTAGGATATCCACGTCTAGAGCTCCTATTAGTTGTTTTCCTATGTTTAATCTTGAGTGGGAGTGAGCATACTAGCTCCCCATCCTCTCCAGTTATGAATACTCTATAGTACCTCTCCCCATTAACCTTCTCTTCTTTAATAGTTGTATTAATGCCTAGTTTAGAGAAAAGATAGGATAGGCCTAGGGCAAGCTTTGGACTCTTTATTAAAACCTTAATGCTATTTGTTGAGATATATCCATTACCATCTATATATCCAGCAAGAAAGTGACGAGCTACTTCACTAGAGGCATTAAGTAAGAATTCTGGAATGAACTTTTCTTCAGAACTGCACTCAGCTAATTCTTTTAGAAATTCTTTTACAGACTTTCTTAACAATATTCTAAAAGCTCCATTATGTATCTCGACTGTAGGGATAAAACCAAACTTTTTCTCGATGTAGTATACAAGCCAATCTTTTAAAGCTTTATGACTAGTTGTTATAGAAAGAGGGTTTGTACCTCCTCCCGCTATAAAGAGTCCTAGAAAGTATGCATCATCAAAGCTTAGACTATCTTCGGATTCCTCCATAACGAGGGTACATGGAGTAGCTATAGGAGTACCAGGCTTAATTCTACCAGCTTCTATCCACATCAATTCTCCTTCTTCATTAATAGATAGGAGTTTATGGGTTGGAGTAACCTTAAGCACCCGTCCACGTTTAGTCTCGATGACTACGAGCTCATTAGTCCATTCCCTGTACATAAAGGCTGCTTCTACAGGCTTAACACCGTCCCCTGTAAAAGAGAAGACTCTAATCCCTTTGAGGGGGACTATGAATCCCCGTCCATACGGTAGCTCGCCATGTATTGATTTATATTTTTCATAGATAACTTCTATTGGCTCTAGGTGAGTCTGTATCGGATTTAGATAAATTACATAAGTTCCCTTAGCAACACATTTTCCTGAACCGTATTCGCCGAAGAATTCTGTTATTGTTTGTGTTTCTACCCCTCCCCCGATTAGTTTATCGAGTGCTTTGCTACCTGTTGTTATTCTTCCAACGGTCTTTTTCAGTTCTGCGAGGTCTTTCGCTGTTACCCAGCTTATCTCTATAGCTTGTCTGGCGGCGGCTATTATCTCTGCTGCTCTTTTCTCGCTTATCCCGGCAGCTGCTAGCTCCGCAATAGTTGCTGTAGCTAGAGATTCTATTGTTGAGAAACCTATCTCTCTAAGCTTAGCAGCTGTTGCATTACCTACTGATGGTAGGTCTTCTATCTTTAAGTATACTTTTCTTTCTTCCTTCTGCTCAGTAGGTTCTGCTTTCTTTTCTTTAGGAGACATCCTTCTCTTGTAAATATCTCTTATGAAGTTGTATTTAAGGAGAGGGTTGGGGGATGTGTGAAAATGGGTTATTTCTTTTTCTCTTTTTGAGGTGTAAGGTATCTTTCAATATATTCATGGAAGAAGAACCATATAGCGAATACAGCTAGTGAAGCCCCTATCCCTATTGATAACCCAATGTATAGTGATTCTTTAACAGATTCACTCAGAGTTGTTACATCAATTATCATTGAAGTTAAGAGTAACGTGACGATAAAGAATATGTAGCCCCTCAGCCTAGATTCGACTCTTACCTTCTCTATAACTAGAGTAAATATCGTGAAGAATATTAGCGCAACTACTACTACGCTTATTATCCTGGTCCCATACACTATCATGGAAGACACAGCTTGCATATATTCTGGTGTAATAAACAAAGTTACGATACCGTATATCGATGCTAAAAGAACTGCGATATAGACGAGGAACACTATTAGTTTATTAAAAGAAAAAGGCAGCGCCTCACCCCAATATTTCCTCACTAAACCATCAATATCAGCAAAACCTAAAAGCTTCTTCATTATATAACTTAACATTCTCAATGAGAGATATGTGACAACAATTATCAACATAGCGATAATTATTTTTGGGATAAGGAGTACAACTTCCCTTGAAATCGACTGCAAGAATTCTTCAACTACTTTAATCTGTGCTCCAACTAGCTTAACCATGATCTTTAGCAAGACTAATCATCTCTAAACTATTTAAGCCTCTTCTTGTTTTCTTTGATCCTGTCAACTTTTACTTAAGTTTTTCTTTTTATGTCTATGGTCTATTCTATTCTCTTATGCATGTTAGAATATCCTTTTAGATGAGAAAGCATATTCTATTATGCTTTATATTGTTGGTTTAAGTCTTAGAGAACTATCTGAGAGGTATTGTATAACGTATGCTTCTAGATTGAGAGATTCTTTGGATACTTGAAGCAGAGGACAGGGAGATTCTACAACAATATAAATAGTTGGAGGATTAATTCTATAGAAGACTATACATCAACAATAGCGATAACAAGAAACCTACACATAATAATAAAAAACAAGAGGAGTATTACCTAGTTGACAGGATCTTTTCTTTATGGATTTCCTCATGCTTAGTGATTTTAAGTGGGAGATGATTAAGCTTCTTCCTTCCAGGGTCTAGAGCTAATGATAAGATAGTCTTAAACGATATACTGTATATTCTCGTTACCGGTTACATGTGGATGGATGAAGGAGTATGGTATAGGGTATTGAAGAATTTAGCATCTATTAGAGGTTGTTGCTATAGATTGCTTAATAGTAGAAGCTAAGAAGGGCTCAAAGATAGATGGGGATTCTATGCCTCTAACCATACTATAGAGCCTGGAAACGAGCATGCCTCTAAGAAGCTTGTAGAGTTAATTCAAGGATTAGATGGAAAGCTTAGAGAGCTATATGCAGACTCAGCATACAATACAGAATCCATGAGGATAGAAGCTAACATACCTGTAAAACTCTAGGAATGGTGAGAGGCAGAGACCACGCAATATCGATCTATGCAAGAGGATCAAGTCCACTGTAGAGAGATCCTTTGAATAGCTAAAATTATTCAAGAGGATAATTATAAGGTGTAAGAGGTTGGCTGCAACATACAAAGCCTACCAATAACATCAACAATAATACACATAAGAAATAGAATTTATAGATAAGATTTAGCTAGGTAGCTCATCTACTTAAGATATCCCCATTAAGAAGAATAAGAACTTATACAGGATATAAAGTATTAACAGTACTGTAGCGACCGCCGTAATCTTTAACCCCAGAATAACTGATTCTTTAACAGTATCCACTATTACTAGGTAGCCTATTATACTATTGCTGTAGAGTAGCTGAGAATATGTTCTAGCATATTCTTCAGGAAGTATAGCTACTTCTGATATGGTAAAGTAGGCAATTACAACTGATAACAGTCTAATTATAGTTGATGCAATGAATAAAACTGTATAATCGTTTTGGAATATTAATCCAAATGGAGTAGCTAATAGTTGTGATATATTCGCTATAACAGTTAACAATATACTTACTCTAAGCACCCCCAGCCACGTCTTATACTTAGCGAAGAGAAAGTTCCCTAGAAAATTTGCTCCAGTGAAAGTAAATCCACCGTATGCTGAAATCCCAATATGTAGTAAAGGGTAAGGTGTTAACATAGAAAGTATAGGAGTGAGTGATGCAAGCCCGAGAGAATACCTAAGCTTCTTAAATGAAGTCTTCGCCCAAAATACCGATGAGATTGTGCTTGCTATGCTTCCAACGAAATTTACTGCTACAACTATGTAATCTGGTGAATTTAAGACATTTATTAGAAATGGCGTCCAAACTAATACAAGCAGATTTGCAGAAGTTAGCAAGGTGATAAAGAATAAAGATGAAGAGAACATTTGTTCAGGCTTACTTATCTGCTCAAACATTTTCATTGTTTCGATATTCTTTATTCTGATGGTAAGTATGGAGACTGTTGAGAGTACGCCTAGTAATCCTCCTAGTGTAAATAATACTTGGAACTTGATACTTGGTGGAAGCGAATACATTAAGAATATCGTTATGAGATAGCTTAGAACGTTTGTAATATTTAATACTATGTTCCTCTTCGCCGTTATATCTCTTATGTCTCCTTCTCCAAATGAACTATATATTATGAGGTTAACATAGACTGAAGCAAATATTGACGATATGTTTGCAAGTCCATAACATAATGTAATCGCTAGAAGGTCTTGAGCATAAGGTATTAAGATAAATACAAGCTTCTCAAGAGCATGAAAGAACAAGTGTTTCTCATTAAGCTTGATTACGATTATTCTAGGATACTTGTAGATTATTAGAGAGGCAGCCGTTGATATAAGAGTCGATAAGAGTATTATGGTTGATATTTTGAAGACATCCATTCCCACAGAGGTAAGGTATAGTATGAAGATGTTTCTAGTCATAACAACATATAAACCATAGAAAGCAACCTCACTAAGTAGGTAGAGTTTTAAGAGACTTCTTGTAGACTCCCACATCTAATTCTATGTTCTCCCATTTAAATAGGTTTAATTAAAAAATTATTCCAATGCTGGCTATATGCTCTCTGCGAATGAATATTTGCTATACAATAATATTTATGAGTGCCTAAATCATGAATTAATAGAAATTATGAAAACGGTTTTGATCGTATGTGATGGGATGGGTGACAGACCTACAAAGGCTTTGAATGGTCTAACGCCACTTCAAGCCGCAGATGCTCCTACTTTCAATAGAATAGCATCTCTAGGCGAATGTGGTATTATGGACGTAATCTCTCCTGGTCAGCCTCCTGGAAGTGATACAGCTCATCTAGCTATATTCGGATATGATCCCTACACACAATACTCAGGTAGAGGTGCTTATGAAGCATTGGGTGCAGGATTAGATTTAAAGCCGGGGGAAGTAGCTTTTAGATGCAATTTTGCAACTGTGAACGATGAAGACATCATCATTGATAGAAGAGCTGGTAGAATAACTACTGAAGAAGCGAGAATACTTGCTCAAGCATTAAAAGATATTAAGCTTGAAGATGCTGAACCAATCTTTGTTTCTACTACTGAGCATAGAGGGGTTTTAGTTCTTAGGGGGGATAAGCTATCTAGAATGGTTTCAGATGTAGATGTTCATGAAGTTGGTGTAAGAATTGGTAAACCGAAACCACTAGACGGAAGCATAGAAGCAGAACATACAGCTAAAGTCCTAGAAGAATTCATAATTAAAGCTAGAAAGATATTAGAGAATCATCCACTAAATAAGGAGAGGATTGCTAAGGGATTAAGACCTGCAAATATTGTTCTAACAAGAGGTGCGGGAACATTGCCTAATGTTAAACCTATCCATAAGATGTGGAATATCAAAGCTGCTGCGATCGCCGGTGGAGCATTGTATAAAGGTATTGCTAGAGCTTTAGGGTTTGACTTGATCAACGTTCCAGGCGCAACAGGTACTGTTAATACCGACCTGAAAGCAAAGATACAGTACACTATGGATGCATTGAAAAGATACGATCTAGTCTTCCTACATATTAAAGCAACTGATACAGTTAGTCATGACAAGATCCCGGTCAAGAAGAAAGAAGTAATTGAATGGATATCTCGTGAAATTACACCTTTAGTCGACTTAATTGAGTCCCAAGGATACTATCTTGCTTTAACCGCTGACCATACAACGCCCTCAGAGATTGGAGAACATAGAGGTGACCCCGTACCATTAGCTATAATGGGTCCAAATGTAAGAAGAGATTGGATAGAGAAATTTGATGAATTATCATGTGCTAGGGGTGGTATCTGCAGAATCAAAGGCGTGGACTTAATGAAGATATTAATGAATTATCTAGATAAGGTTCCCCTCTTGGGTGAATAATCCATTATTTTCACTTCCATCTTATCTGGAGCAGAAGCTAAACTTCTTTCTAACAATGCCCAAGTAGATTATCTCATAAAAATCATTATACTGAAGTTACATTAACCGAGAGTTTCTTCGTCGACCAGCTAGACGCCGGTATCCAAAATACGTCAAGATAAGTATTACTCCACCGATTACTGAGAAAAAAGTGATGTTTTCTTCTACTATCTTTATTGCATTCTCGCCTAGTAGACCTACTAGAATAGATTCAGGGATAAGTCTTGCCGCTCTACCAAGAATGCATACTATGAAGAATGCTGGAAGCCTATCGAGCTTAAGTAGTCCCGAAGTAATCGTGAAAACCTTGAAAGGTATAGGTGAGAAGGCAGCTATAGCTACTCCAAGTAATCCATATTGCTGGTATATGGTCTCAGCTCTATGTATTTGACTTGGTTTCAATAGTTTCTCAGCTATCGGTCTACCAAGCTTGAGTCCTATATAGTATCCTAGGAAGGCTCCAAAAGCAGAAGATAAAGTAGATGCTAAGCCATATAGTAGAGCATTTGAAGGATCTAGTAAAACTATAGGTATAAGGAAGACATCTAGAGGTATCGGGAAGACAGACGCTTCTAGGAATGAAACTATTATTAAGCCTAAAAGCCCTAGAGAAGAAAAATGATGTACTAGGTCTTCTATGATACTCATAAGCTAACTACTTTGAACTCCCTATATTAATTGCAATTAAAACTTATCTTCCATGTATTGAGGGTGTAATATTAAAAAGTAATGATTTGAGGGTAAATAGTGTAGAGTTGGTAGTTGATGGATGCGTCTGAAATCCTCCCTCAGAAGATGAGGATTCCAGTTAACATAAGTATAGAAGGTGTAGGTATTCTTGAAGGAGAACTCGTTAGATTCTATGCACCATTAACAGTTAGAGATTTATTGAAGATTATGCCTCTAGAAGGTTTCGCCGCTAGATGGGATTACGCAGTATATATTCAGATAAACTTAATGAGGGGTGCTGAAAAAATTATTGATAAAATAAATTCTGGAGATATATTATATTGGCCTCCAGGCCCATATATATTAGTTGCATTTAGAGAAGCTACTCCGCCCTCACAGATGGTAAGAGTCGGAAGAGTAGAAAAGAATTTTGAAGAATTGGAAAAAGTGAGACCAGGTTCAAGGATAAGGATTACTTTTAAGTAGTTTTACTCTGCTTCGTTTTCTTCTTTGGTGTTGTAGGTTTCTCTTTATGTTCTTCGGAGCTCTTAGCTTGTTCTGTTACTACTTCTATCGGTGTAAAGATTCTAAGTTTACTATTTCCTGAGACTAGTTTTACTAGCTTCATCTCTGCTAATCTGTTTAATGCTTGCTTAGCTATAGATAATCTTATACCGAATTTCTCCGATATTACGAAAGGTGTAAGATACTTCTGGGTTCTAGCAAACTCAATCAATTCTTCAATACTGGGAGAGACTACATCACTTACGAGTTTCTCTCTTTTTTGTGGTTGCTTCTCACCCTCTTCTTCTTTCGATTTCGTAATCTTCTTTTCTAGCTGGCTTAGACGTGGTTTCTTTGCACCACCCAAATTAGCCTACCCCCCATGTAAGGGAATATCCGCTAATAAAAACTTAATGGTTTCTACACTGATAGTGTCCGGATAAGGCTTTATATAGCTAAGGAAGACCTATTATAGTTGCCTAGGCTAGGAAATAACTACTCCTTAACAATATTTAAAGCCTTATCCAGACACTATCTCTACACTTTACCCATCATGCATAAAAAATGTCAAAAAGACATGACAGACATATACTGATAGCTTTTTTGCCGTATTTTTGACCCTTTTTTCATTAAAAAGACATATAATAGTGGATAACTATGTCAAATTGTAAGAAGGAGGTGGGCGAAGTAAATGAGTTATCGGCTAGAAGCTTCTGAGTTATCGTACTTAACCTCCATTATGAGGATAGGTGATTCTAAAATGCCTGTAGTCTTGAAGATACAGAGCAAGGTATTGAAGACTATGACTGATATACTATTGGAAAAGGGGTTCCAATGGGTACTTCCAGTAATTCTAACTAGGTCTACGGATCCTCTCTGGCCTGACCCAGGCTACAGTATTGAAGATAGAATTGAAGTCGAGATCTACGGTATAAGGGTTAAGACTATGCAGAGTATGATCGTCCATAAGAGAGTTCTTGTCTCTCTAGGGCCTGAAAAGATTTTCATTCTTTCCCCAAATATTAGAATAGAATCAAGAAGGAGAATGACTACTGGGAAGCATCTATACGAGTTTACGCAATTAGATCTTGAAGTTGCTCATGCAAAGATGAAGGATATATTTACATTATTCGAAGAATTAGTTGTGAAATCTATTGAAGTTGTTAAGGAAGAAATGCGTGAAGAATTAGAACTGCTTTCGAGAGATTTAAGGACACCAACTACCCCGTTTAGAGTCTATAAAAGAGCTGAGCTTGAGAAGGAATATGGTGATCGCTGGGAAGAAGAAATATCTAGAACTTCTAGAGATCCTGTGTGGGTAATAGATATACCAAGACAATTCTATGATTTTCAAGATTTCGAGACTGGTGAGTGGAGGAACTATGACTTAATCCTTCCAGAAGGATATGGTGAAGTATTATCTGGAGCAGAGAGAGAATATGAGTATGAGAAAATCCTAAAGAAGATAGAGAGAGATGGATTAAGAAAAGATGATTACAGACTTATGCTAGACCTAGCTGAGAAAAAACTCTTAAAACCATCTGCTGGAGCAGGGATTGGAGTAGAGAGATTCATCCAATATATATGTGGATTAAAACACATAGGTGAAGTTCAACCATTTCCCCGTATCCCGGGCATAGTTCCAGACTTGTAAAACATGTTTAATAATAAGATATCATAATTCTTGTCTATGAGTACTTGGAGAGGAGTCTCTTGAGAAAGTATTCCAAGGTATCTAAACCTAATAGATGAATTATGTAATGGATGTAAAAATATTTTAAGGTGTGCCCAACGAAAATTTACGAATGGGATGAAGAAAAGAACGTCCCGGTAGTCAGGAATCCTTTAGAATGTATTATTGGATGCTCAAACTATGCTAATGTATGCCCAACGAAATCAATAGTTTTTCCTCCAAGAGGGTCTTGTCGAGTTTTGGAAAATTCTGGGACAATATAAATAAACCATGTTTGATTATTTCCAGTCCTTATAATTTGCTGTAGGTATAATATTATATCCCTAGATAATTATTTAGTAAGTGGGATTGAAGTTTAAAAATTTCTTAGCGGAGAACCTTCAAGATGTTCCTCGAAGTCTTTTGCCTTCTAGAGCAAGAATCATAGATAGAGTCGCACTTATCCGTATTCCAGAAGAACTTGAAAAATGGGTTAGTGATATAGGTAGACTAACTCTCCAGTATTATCCGAGAGTTCGAGCTGTATATAGATGGTTTGGTGTAGAAGGTGTTGAGAGGAGACCAGTCATCCAGCATATCGCTGGAGAGCACCTAAGGATTGTTGAACATAAAGAGTATGGATGGAAACTCAGGCTGGATATTGAAAGATTAATGCTCTGTCTAGGAAATAGCTATGAGAGGCTTAGATTAGCTAGGATGATTTCATGTGATGAAGTAATAATCGATATGTTTGCAGGTGTCGGTCAATTCACTATTCCCATGGCCGTCATTGGGAGACCAAGGAAAATATATGCTATCGAGATAAACTATGAAGCATACAATTACTTGAGAGACAACGTCATACTGAATGATGTCCAAGACATTGTTGAGCCTATTCTAGGAGATTGTAAAAGGATAGTTGGTGGAGAAATTAGAGAAATTGCAGATAGAGTAGTTATGGGATATTTTGGAGGCACTCTTGAGGCTATCCCACAAGCTCTTAGAGGATTAAAACCTAGTGGAGGAATAATCCATTTCCATGAACTTGTGAGAAGAGGCAGCGAACTAGAATTCATTAAAGTAGTATGTGACAAGGTCCAAGAACTAGGATACGAACCAAATATAAGAAATTGGAGGATTGTTAAATCGTATTCAAAAACTAAGAACCACGTAGTTATAGATATCTATTCTCGCCTCAAACTTTAATCATCTAGTGATGTCTGACTACTCATTTTATCTACCTTGAAGGGAGGATGTTCAGGGTTCTAGGTTTCCTCCTCCACTACTCTTCACCACCACAATGATAGATATACTCGGCTAGCTTTCCAGCTTTGGAAGGCCGCCTCCGGCGCATCCAGCAAGTCTTCAAAATCCAACCTCTAAAGATTTTTCTTCTAGAATCCTTTAAAAGAGCATCTCCAGAAACTTTCACGCTACCATACCTATCTAGAAAATTTAAAACCCATTATAAGTATTCTACGCTAGAGGACCCCCTAGAATAATTGATGAGCTTGCAACTAGGGGTTGCGGGGTTATGGTTGCAGGTGATATAATAATCCCCATTAAAGCTTAACCTGAACCTTAAGCCTCGGCCGAGACCGATGTCTCGGAGATCGAGATCTCAGGAAGATTCTGAAGACAGTGATTGAGGCAAGGAAGCAGATGGGTCTTGCTGGAGGGGCTGAGGTATAAGCCCTGGCAAGACCTGCACGGTAATATTAATAGTCGCTGGCGAGCGTAAAAGGCTCGAAGCAGGGACTGCTCAAACTTATATATGGGTGGCCGGGACTGCCAAACCAGCCCCTCCTTCTAAATCTTTTTATTCTTCAATATTCTTTCTTACACTTTAATATTGCTAGAGCAGGATGTGTAATGATGGTCTCCGAGCTACTATCTATCTTAAAGAAGATTGTTGAAGATGTGAACTCAGATTACGTTACTAAGAAAATTCTTCCATCCGAATCTTTAGTGATAGAACTGAGGACCACGGATGATGGATCAGTATATGTAGAGATAGGTGAGAATGGATTAAGAATACTAGATAAATTTGAGGGTCAGCCAGAAAGTATTATTATAAGTAATAGTGAGAATCTCGTGAAACTGCTAAAGGGAGAGTTAGACCCTGTTAAAGCATTCTTCTTCGGTAAAGTGAAAGTTGAAGGAAGCCTAGACATAGCCTATATACTGCATGAAAGATTAAAAGATTATCAGAGAGTCAGGAAATTATAGATCATCTCTCTGCAGTTACGTATTCTTCCTATTTCCCCGGTTTTAATATCTGTTCTATAGAGTACGTAATTTAGATGATCATACCTGCGATGTTCGCCACTCTAGGCCATCTTTCCGCAGCTTCTCTGGCTACTGGACCTTTAATCTCTGTTGCTTTTACATCTCCTTCAGGTGTTACAAGTACTGCTGCCGTATCTTCAAAACAGATCCATGTTCCATCAGGTCTTCTATATGGTTTCTTCTGTCTAATTATGACTGCATGCATTACTTTCTTCCTGAGGTCTATTGGACCCTTCTTTACCGTTACAGATACTAGGTCTCCTACTCCAGCAGATGGGTGTTGTCTAAGCCTAGTCTTTATACCATGTACCTGCACAATCTTTAATACTTGTGCTCCAGAATTATCTGCACATGCTATTTCTGATCCTACGTTTATAGTCCTAGGTATGTCTGGTCTCCTCTCAAGAATTCCTACGGCAGCTACCGCTCTACTCTTCCTAGACATCCACTACACCTCTAACCGACTAACAACATCCATCTATTATATAACTATGAATTACTTGAAAAATCTATCTATATGAGGAGACCTTAAACAAGCAGGAGAGGTTGCATTTTTCTGCTGGCTTTTATTCTATAGTTTTTCTATTACTACAAAACTAACTGTCTTACTTATTGGTCTACATTCAGCAATCTTTACTCTATCTCCTTCTTTTACTTCTATGCATGCAGGTAGATGCGCTGGGATATTACTTCTTCTTCTTTCATATCTCTTATATTTTCTAATGTAGTGAAGGTATTCACGTCTCACTATTACTGTTTTATTCATCTTCTTTTTATATACTGTTCCCGTCAAGATTATTCCTCTAACCTTGAGGTGGCCGTGGAATGGGCATTCGGGATCATCGCATTCTCTTGTAGGAGGCTTTACAGGCATCCCAATATTTTTTGCTACCATCTCCTCACCTTCTTCTTTAATCTATCTTCAGGTCTACCTATTAGAGCTGCCCCCTCAACACGTACTCTTTCGTTATTTGGTAGTGTAAACTCAAATATATATGCATCTTTTATTAAACTGATTATTCTACCATTCGCCTTTAGTAGTTTGATTGTCTTCATTGTTTCTCCTACAACTTCTCCTGAATGTTCTATCTTCTGCTTTACTCCTCTAGCTAAAACATTTAACCCAAGTATTTCATGTCTAAGAATATTCTTAGCACTTAGAGTCTTACATCCATCTCTAGATGAGAAGATCTTACCTTTAACTTTTCTATCCGTCTCTCGCAGAATTATCTCTTGTTCCATCTTTGAGACCATGGATTCCTCCATCTTCAATTCACTATCTTCTAATGAAGATTGTTGCATTTAAATATAAATACTTAAGAATATTTACACCAGCCCTATCTTCTTCGGTCTCTGAAATTCTTGAGAGACTCTACAATCAGGTGTTAATCCTAAACATGAGCTATACTTCTACATACCCATCCTCTAACCTATTGAATAATACTGATATAATGTCTCTTAGAATATCATCTTAACAAAACAAATTCATGGTTCTTCCTCGTTTCTTTAACATTTTACTACTATCTCTTATTGAAGATCGTGATTGTTAGCCGCATGGATATTCTAGAACTAGTTTGTACAATTTGTTATCGTATCTCATTATTATAGAGTTTTCTACCAGCTTTCTCAAGATTCTTTTTGGTATTTTTTCCATCTCTTGTTTAGAGATAGTTAGTACAGCAGGCTCAGGCAAGGTCCAGACATACTCTTCACTTATCTCTACTCCATAGTTTTGATGGATCTTCTTGAGATGTTCTTCATACTTTACATCTGCTTCAGAGAGTTTCATCCTGAGCCCAGGAATATAGTCTATTAGAAAGTTATCAAATACAACTTCACCCATCTCTACTCTTAAATTATACCTCCATATCTTTATCTTGAGATCATTTGGTAAACTCTCTAATACCATTTCCCCTAAGAATATTAAACGCTCAAGAATATAGATTTAATTTAATAACTATGTTCTGACCAAGTCTATCCACTGATTTTTAGAATAAATGATAAAGTCAAAATATTGGTTGTTCAGAGATCGTATGTGGCTGTGATGAATGAACGTCGCGAAGGAGCGGGGTTGGAGCTGTGACAGAACCTCCTCTCACCTGAGCCATTAAATAACAATCTACTCAGAGAAGTAGCCTATTCGGAGCTGTCAAAAATTTTTTACTAAGCCCACATATCTTGTTGAAAGTATACTATGAAGAAGATAGTTTTAACATCTATGTTCGCTGCTGTATACGCTGTATTAGTAGTCGGTTTAGCGCCAATAAGTTTTCTACCCCTTCAAATAAGATTTGCTGATGCATTAATACCTTTAAGTATTATCTACGGTTGGCCAGCTATAGCAGGGTTAACTATAGGATGCGCAGTATCAAATTTTGTAGCTGGTCAAGTATTCTTCGGTGGATGGACATTGTTGGATGTTGTAGGTGGTTCCTTTGCGAACTTCATAGCATGCTATATTGGATGGAAGATCTGCTTAAAGCATACTAGGAGAATCATTATAGCTACTACGATTCTTCAATCAATATTGATATCAATAATTGTAGGAAGCTATCTATGGTATATCTTTGGCTCTCCAGAATACTATAGTATTCATATCTTCATTCTACCAGGCTTACCTGCTTTCTGGCTATCCATCCTTACGGGATCTCTAATCTCAATAGTAGTTTTAGGGAACATCTTATTAACTGCTTTAATGAGGGCAGGTCTCAATATTAAAGAGAAACTTTAAAATCCTCTATAACCATGTACCCATAGATGCACCTAGAAGAACTTACAACCCTGGCCAATAAGAAGAACGTTACGAAACTAATAATAGAGGTTGTAAGGAGAGATATTAAGCCAAATAGCTTAGAGATATCTTTTGAATGCTCTCCCGGATGTAAATCTAGGGTATTATTGATACATTCTAGGTATGTATATAGGAATATTGATGGTAAGAAGATCTTCAAGCATGATAGGTTCATGGATTTAGAAGAATATGTAAAGAATGGTTTAAGAGAGTATGTTGCTAGGAGAAGTGATGTTTTCTGGGCATTGCTGGTAGGTTTAACAGGCGTTATAGGACTGCTGGTTATAAGTCTACCTAAAATTAGGAACTTCATCAGTAGAGTTAAGAAGATGATTGATGAAGATGGTGATTCAGTCTATCTTCTAATAGCAAGAGAAGGTATAACGATACCTTTAATAAAAATTTCAAATAACAATAATAAGTTAGTTATCTCCCCTTGGCTAGCATTATCTCTCAAGATTGCTGGGTATTATATCGTTAGATTAACTTACCCAGACATCAATGTGTCATGGGAAGATGCTCTAGGACTTGAGCAAGACCCTAAAATAGAAGTAGTCTCTGAACCTATTCAACTAGAATCTCTATGAAGAAACTAAAATATATAGGAAGGTGGTTAGCCGATGAGTTATAGTAGCTGTGGAGGTGGCTAAGAGGTCCTTACCTATCTCGGGGAAGAGTATTAAGACCTACTAGCCTCGCAGCTTTTACTGCTCATCGGCCAGCAGGGTCGTTGATTATCTGGATGTTTGTTGGAAAATATGCTTTCCTAAACATCTTTAGTATCCTTGACTGTAACTTGAATAATGCTTTCCTTCGTGGTAGAGAATCGACGACCTCTATGAATTCTTCTGGACCTCCTATTTATCTCTCCATCTTTTCGTATTGATGTAAATGTTTGTAGCTAGTTGATTATCTTGTGGAGTTCTGCCAGAGAGGGGGTACATAGTGTAGAGGTCTGGAGGTTCAGGATTGTGAAAGAGGAGGTATAGCGTGATGAAGAATATTTCAGGAATATGTTACTGCCTGCGATGATGGTTGATGGCTTCGGTGTATTTCCGTAACTATGGATGCTTGTGTATGGTGGATGTAGTGTCTCTACCGTCTCTCTCATACGTCCCGCCATCAAAGTATAATTCTAATGTACCGTATATGCTAGGATACCAAGCAGTATTACTCTATGCAAGGGGAAAGATAGATGCAGCCCAATGCCTCAGAAAGAGAAACATAAACCTCCATGAATACATACTTGATGCTGCTGTTTACGGGGAGTGGAAGCATAAGCTCAACCATGGCATAATGTTCGCCACCAGCACCAAAGACATAACACAATATGTGAGTTCATCAAAGACGAGAATCAGACTTAACAATCATTCTCAGCAAGCCTTAGATCAGCTTCCACTCTTAAATGTATTGTAGATTCTAGTTAGAGGCTGACTCATCTCTCATTCCAGAGATGTAGCTACTTCGAGGATTTAATGAAAGAAGAAGATTGTAAACATTATCTATGTTTACTTTTTCTTTCTGCTTCAATTTTCTGAATATGCTGAATGTCTCTAAGCCTATCTTTATCAACTGATAATCAATCTTAGAAGAGTCTACCCCGCTTGTATCGATCAATCCTTCTTCAGAATAATCGCTTACTACTGCTAGAACGCATCCAGTAAATATTCTCTTGTCAAGATATCCTTCATAATAATCTCTCAATATACAGTATGCTGAAAACTCCATCTCACTTGAGATTACACCCATTTCAATAAAAGACTTAATCCTCTCTTTAAGCTCTAACCTCCTAGGGGAGAAGCCTGGTCTCTCCCTAAAGTATAAATCGTCTTTTGTATGGACTGGCCCTATCCAGAGATTTCTTCCAAGAATATACCCATTTTCTTCAGCGGCTTTCAATAATAGGGGTATTAACTCTATACTTGAAATCGCCGGATACTCTAAACCTATTACAGCTGTGGTTGCCCCTTCATCTCTTACACATGATGTTGGAATATGGATGTGGCCTCTCTTAACATACTGTTGAAGAGAGCCGGATGTTCCAAGCCTAAGGATAACCATAAAGTCATCTTCCACAGCTTCAATGATTTCGGGAAGAATTATCATTACACTTGAGGGCCCCATTCCAGTTGAGATAGCTGAGATCCCTAGACCATTATGAAACCCATTAACTACTACGTGACCTCTCTCCCCCACCAGGACTTCTGGTTTCTCTAAAAATTCAGCAACCTTCTTAATTCTACTGGGTGAACCACCTGTTAGAACATAAGGATTTAATCTGCTTACTTCTAGATGGGCTGATCTACCAGTTGACGTCCTAAATGTTATCTTCATATTTACCAATAACATAAAGGCAAAAATTAAGTTTTAGAGTATTCTAAGTGCTTATTAGCCTACTTTTTCTCTTCTTCAGTTTTTAGCTCTTTTTCCAATTCTTTCTCGATTTCTTCTATCGGCTTAGGAGGTGGAGTAGTAGCTAATGTATATCCAATCCAAGCAAATATTGCGAGAATACCTGTGACAGCAACGAATGCAGTTATCTTTAGTATCATCAAACTCCACTCAGTAAAGAATAGCAGCCAATTATAAGTTACTATTCCTACTACTGATAGAACAAGTATTACTATACCGATTAAGGTGTCGCGGCTCAAGTTCTCAATACCTCTCTATTCCTAAGAGAGATTCGTAGGCTTGTTATTATATTTTTTTAGATAGATGCTACCTAGGAAGCAACATCTCAATCCTAACTCAGCGTATGATCTTTAATAGGTTTGGGTAGAAGTATTTTTTGCCATGGATATTTTTTAATTCATTCCATTCATATAGGATCTTTACTGCTTCGATAGCAGTCTTGATCGCATCCTCTTCACCTACTATCCCAAATCTATCTTCAATCCTATTCGCGAATACTGCACACACGGATCCCGCACGTAGCCCATATATTGAAGCTAGCGTAAAGATTACCGATGATTCCATCTCAAAGTTTAACACATTCATTGAATGAAGATCGCTCAGTATCTTCTCTGAATAACTCCAACTATATTCTCTGAACCCTTTCCTGCCCTGCCCGACATAGAAGCTATCAGTAGAAGCTGATATACCTAGATGATATTTTAACCCAAGATTTTCAGCTGCCTGGATTAATGCTAGTACAACCTCATAATCTGCGGAAGCTGGATACCCATCAATTACATACTGTCTAGATGTCCCCTCAAGTCTTACAGCAGCTGTAGATATTATGAGGTCCCCTAGATCTATACCCTTCTGGATAGCACCTGTGCTTCCAACTCTAATGAATGTTTTACATCCTGCTCTGGCAAGCTCCTCGATAGCTATAGCAGTAGACGGTGCACCTATACCTGTGGAGCATGCAGAGATAGGTTTACCGCTAACTTTACCTGTCCAAACTCTAAACTCTCTATGGAAAGAAACTTCTCTACCCTCATCCCAATATTTAGCAATCTTCAATACTCTATCAGGGTCTCCTGGAAGTAAAACATACTCAGCAACATCTCCAGGCTTCACTCTAACATGATAAAACTCTCCACCTATACGAGGCTCAGCAGCAGACATAACTTCAACAGAGCAGTCCTTAAGATAAACTTTTATATCTTGGAGTCTCATCATGAGAATAATCGTAAAAATACTTCTAGATAAGATAGCGCTTAACTGCTAGATCCAAGTATACGATGGCAGAAGTCATTAGATAAAAAGAGGATGGATATATATTCAAGCTAAGCTGTAATCATTAACAAGAAGAGGGCTTGGATAGATTATACATTGCTCCTTCAGTTATAAGCGGTAAGGTTAATGCACCACCAAGCAAAAGTTATACTCATAGAGTTTACGCTATCTCTCTTATAACCAGTGGTGACAGCACAATTAAGAATCCTCTAATTTCAAGTGACACTCGGGCAACCCTAAGAGCATGTAAACAATTTGGAGCAGAGATTATTGAAGAAAAAGAAAACTGTACTCTAATTAGTGGTGGAAAACTATGTTTACCTGATGATGTAGTAAATGCTGAGAATTCTGGAACTACCTTAAGATTGTTTACAGCTATATCTTCTCTCGCTCCACCTGGATACGTTATACTTAGTGGTGATGATAGTTTAAGGAGAAGACCCATGCAGCCATTACTAGATGCTCTTAGAATGCTTGGAGTAGAATGCTGGTCAAGTAGGGGAAATGGATACGCACCTATAATCGTTAAGTCAGGAGGACTTAAGGGTGGTGAAGCGATCATTAGAGGTGATATATCCTCCCAGTTTATCTCAGCTCTCTTAATAGCATCAACTAAAGCTAAAAAATATACAAAGATAATGATTGAAGGTGAACCCGTCTCGAAAAGATACATAGATGCAACTATAGAAATGCTAGGAAGATATAGTTATAGAATTGAAAGAGAAGGATACTCGCTATTTGAGGTTAGCCCTAGTCAAGAAGGTCGTCCAATATCTTTTAAAGTCCCAGGAGATTTTAGTTCAGCATCATTTATTCTGGCTGGAGCATGCTTGACCAGGAGCAGAGTGGAGGTTGGGAACATCGATCTCAATCTACCGCAAGCAGACTCTGTAATACTAGACATTCTCAGAGAATTTGATGTTAAAGTAATTGTTCAAAATGATAAGATAGTAGTTGAAGGTTCAGAGCCTTCTACCTGTGATAGAGTATTCAGTCTTAGAGATTCACCAGACCTAGTCCCTATTGTAGCAGTAATGGCCGCGAAGACCCCTAGCCTGACGATTATCAAAAATGTTAAGCATGCTAGATTTAAGGAGAGTGATAGGATCTCTTCTGTAGCAGTAGAGTTAATGAAGCTTGGGGTAGATGTAGAGGTATTCGAGGATGGAATGAAGATTAAGGGGAGAGAAGAGCTTGAGGGAAACATTGAGCTTGATGCCCATAATGACCATAGGTTATTCATGGCCTTTACAGTTCTTGCAGCATCAACTAAGAAAGGATGCATAATTAATGGGTTAAGATGGGTGGAGGTATCTTACCCAAACTTTTTAAAGGACCTGGAAAAACTTAACGTTTCGTTCAAAGAAATATAGATAAGCCTCCTAAGAAGAATTCTAGGAAGATGGAATTGGCTGGCAATATAATTAGACTGTCTAGTTGTAGCGGTCTAACATTCCTCCTCGTATCTGAAGTCTACTCATATCTACCTGACCCAGCTGCTGCAAAACGTTTACTAGAAGTACTCTCTAAAGCATTAAAGTTTAAGATCGATATGGAGAAGCTAGATATAGAGATTCAGAAGCAGAAAAAGCTT
>Ga0209393_1000166_pt1 | contig 33460 bp, 40 predicted proteins | sample SSWtaG_2_FD_184117 | JGI IMG/M metagenome (GOLD analysis project Ga0209393, IMG submission 184117) | Hot spring microbial communities from Sandy's Spring West, USA to study Microbial Dark Matter (Phase II) - SSWsed_130316 (SPAdes)... | ecosystem: Environmental > Aquatic > Thermal springs > Hot...
GATGTAGAGATTTCATTAGTACTTCCCTTTATTCCATTAATATTGTTATTTATCTCTCTTAAAGAAGATCTTATATCATCAAATATCTTAGTTAATGATTCTATACCCTTATTTATAATGTTTGAGTACTCTTTTAGCATTTCTGCTATCTTATTTATGGTATTCTCTATACCATTTGCACTAACACTAACATCCTTTGCTAATGCTCTAACCTCCTCAGCAACTACAGCAAACCCTCTTCCTGCTTCTCCTGCTCTTGCGGCCTCTATTGCTGCATTAAGAGCAAGCATATTTGTTCTCTCACTTATCCTATTTATTAATTCTGAGAGTTCATTTATAGAATTAAACTCTTTTATGATTGTATTAATAATATTAGTGAATTCAGATATATTCTTCTTAACATTATCTATATTATTTAATGTATTCATGGTCTTATTTGTTATCTGATCTGATATGGTTGTAGTAACTTTATTTATCTCCATTGCTGCAGATGATATATTCTGGATCTTATTAGCAAGATCTGTTATTGCTACAGTCATATTTGTTACATTCTTACTCTGCTCATTTATTATTGAGACTAAATCGTTGATACTCTCCTTTACCTTATTTGTTGAAAGACTTAATTCATTTATACGAGTAGTTATTCTATTAAGTATGGTTAATCCATCATCAGTCTCTTTAATACTGCTTATCTCTATTCTACTCATAACAAAGATTTAACTTTAGTTAGATTTAATATTACGCATGTTATACAGATAAATTACAATATCTTATAACTATGATTTATAATTTAAATCTATTTTTTATAAATTATAAAATAAATTATTAATTTGAGTGGTATCTTGTTGTACGACTTAGCATCAATAGAGCCTCGGGCGGGATTCGAACCCGCGACCTAGTGCTTACGAGGCACTCGCTCTAACCAGGCTGAGCTACCGAGGCATGCTTAATCTATTTATCATATCATAACATTATTAATTTATTAGTAACACCATACTATACATTATTTGTTTGTTATGAAGGTATCTGTATCTGGTGTTAGAGGAGTATTCCCTAACGATCTTAATATAGAGCATGTCATAGCATATGTAAGAGCATTCTCTTATATAGCATTAGATAACTCATGTGTATTAGCATACGATGCTAGAACGAGTAGCAAGTTAATATCAAAGGTAGCATCCGCAGTATTAAGGAGTAAAGGCTTAGATGTATACAATTTTGGTATAATGCCTACACCAGTTCTTGTAAGGGAGAGTAGAGAGCATAAGGACATAGGTATAATGGTAACAGCATCACATAACCCATTGAACTGGAATGGTATAAAATTCATAACTAATGGAAGATGTATATTTGATGAAGAGTTAAAGGAGATATTAGCAAGGGTTAATGAAAGTAAAGAAAGTACTGTAATGCATAATAATGGTAATAACAAAAGTAATAACATAGGTATAGGCAGAGAATACATTATACATAACACGAATTATATCAGAGATTCTATACAATTCATAAATGATAATATAAATGGGGTAGACGATGTAGCAACAAGACCAAGGGTTGTTATAGATACATCAATAGGGACTGTAAAAAGATACATCCAAGAGATACTCTCTAACATTGGATTTAAAGATATTGTAGTTATAGATAGTAATGAACCAGACCCTACTGTAAGGAGTTTAACCGAATTAAAGATGCTCACATCAAGTAATGGGATAGGGTTTGCATTTGATAGTGATGCTGATAGGCTAGTAGTAATTAATCAAGGCAAGGTTCTAAGCCCAGACGATACTCTACTACTATGTATAGCGCCAATAATAAGTAATAGAGGCTATGATAGTATAACTGTAAGTGTTGATACAAGTAACTCCATAAGAGATCTAGCAAGATCATATAATTGTAAGATATACTATGCTAAGGTAGGAGAGGCTAATGTAGTTAAGAGTATGCTTAACAATAATAGCGTAATAGGAGGAGAAGGTAGTAGTGCAGGTTTTATAATAAGTAACTTTAACTCATGTAGAGATGCTATACTTGCATCTATGCTTATCCTTAAAGCATATGATCATATAGATAAGATACTTGAGTACTCACGATATCATACAAAGAGAGGCAAGGTAAGTATAAGTACTGATATAGATGTTAATAAGGTTATAGAGGGTATAGTAAGCAAGGAGCATGATTACTCAGAGTATATAAGCATAGATGGTACCAAGTTTATAATAGATGAGCATACATGGGTACTTGTAAGAGGATCAAATACAGAACATGCAATAAGATTATCTGTAGAATCAATAAGCAAGGATAAGACAAATACTCTTTATAAAATCTATGAGGATAAGATAGTAGAGGCATGTAAAGATGCTAGGAGAGAGGGATATAATTAAGATAATAACATCTAGGCTAAGCAAGTACAAGGGTAAGAGCATATCTAGGCTATATGATGATGTTGATCTTGTAAGGCTAGGAGACTTAAGTGTAGCACTGAAGTGTGATATGCTTGTACAGAGTACTGATGTGCCTAAGCAGATGAGGTTATGGCAAGTAGCAAGGAAGAGTATAGTAGCATGTGTAAGTGATATGGCAAGTAAGGGAATAAAGCCTTTATACGCACTTATATCATTAGCATTACCTTCCTCAATAAGTAAGAAAGATGTATACTCCTTAGCCTATGGATTTAAGAGGGCTGAGAAGGAGTTTGGTATAAAGATAGTTGGAGGCGATACTAATGAAGGTAAAGAGTTGGTTATAGACTGTTGTATGATAGGTTTATGTAGTAAATGTAAGGATGGTAATAATAATAATAGTAGTAGTTATGTTAAACGTTATGGTGCAAAGCATGGAGATGCTATAATAGTATCTGGTCCATTTGGCTACACTAAGGCAGGATTACTACTTCTAATGCATGAAGATAGACTCAAGGCTAGTAGAAGGTTTAAGAGCATAGCAGTTAATAGAGTACTATTACCAGAACCAAGGCTTAAGTTTGGCTTAGCATTAGCAAGGTATGCAACATCATCTATGGACTCTAGCGATGGTTTAGCATTAACATTACATACAATGAGCAGGTTAAGCAATAAGAGGTTCATAATAGAGAGGCTACCTACAACTAAAGATGTAAGAAGGTTTGCAGTAGATAACATGCTTGATCTAAAGGATCTAGTACTACATGCTGGAGAGGAGTACGAGATAGTTGCTACAGTAAGGGCAGATATGCTAGACAAGGTACTAAGACTAGCAAGGGATAATGGATGCAATGCCATAGTAATAGGTAAGGTTGAGTATGGTTCTGGTGTATTTCTAAAAGAAGGTGATAAACTTGTAGAGATAGAGGAGAGAGGTTGGGAGCATCTCAAAGAAAGATAAGATAAAGTGATAAGTAATAATCCATTAATTAATTAAAATAAATTAAAATACTAGAATATTAATCACTCATCCATCTGATGGTTGGTTAGAATATGATCATTAACTTATATTAACCTCTCCTCTTTGTAGCAGAAGCAGATACTATTGATATAACATCCCTATCCTTCAACTCGTAATCTGCTGGTAATCTAAGCCCATCCCTAGCATCTATTGCATAAAGTAATCCTTTTGCTAACTCACTATGTATCTGTCTTGCTAGATCCTCTACAGTTGAGCCTGCTGGCAAGAGGAATACATCTGGAAGAACATTACCATCCTTATCAGATAACTTGGATACATCTGCTACAGGGTAAACTGTGTTCATCTTAAGTAACTTAAAGACAGCAACATTTATTGCATGTTGTACACCAGTACGCATATACTCTCCTAGCACATCCCTCCTTATGAAGTTAAGTGCCCACTTCTGCCTCTCATTCAACCCATCCTGCTTTATAACCTCAAACCTCTCATCGCCTGGCACATATCTTATAAGTCCTTTACTCTCAGCCCTCCTTAATGTAAGCTCAGCCTCTGCACTTGCTGGTACTACAAGCATATCCTTGTACTCTTCTCTTATCCTCTTGAAGTTCTCGGCTGCAGTAGGTATATCTATCTTATTAGCAACTATCAGCGTTGGTTTTGATACATCCCTTAATACCCATGCAAACCTCTTGCTATCATCTATACTAAAGTTCTCAAAATCTTTGCCTTCTAGGTTACTTAACTTTAGAGCAGTACTAACATGGTGTTCCTTAACCCCTATGCCAGCAAGTATCTTTGCTATGACAGAACTTATACTCTCCCCTGCTTTAATACCTTTAACTATCTTATCTCTATTCCCTTCTATCAACTTAAGGTACCACATGACAAGCTCTTCTTCTATATCTGCTATATCTGCCAATGGATCACCCATACCAGGCTCAGTTATCCTACCAGCAGCATCTATGCTACCTGAGGCATCAACTATATGTAGCAATGCATCTGATTGAGTAGCAACTGCAAGGAACTGATTGCCTAACCCTTTTCCCTGCCATGCACCCTTTATTAACCCAGGGAGATCTATTATCTCTATAGGTATGAACCTCCAGCCATCCTTGCATAATGAGTTCCTTGGGTTATCCTTTACATTAAACTCCTTGTGCACACATAATGTTATAGCATAAGATTTACCATAGTTAGGCTGTTTTGTTGTGAATGGGTATGTTGATACCTCAGCAGAGGCTAGGGTAGCAGCGTTAAAGAATGTTGTCTTACCCGTATTAGTCTTGCCTATTAACCCTAACCTTATTGGCACAATAAATAATTATAGGATGAGTTATTTAAGCCTCTCTATTGCTGCTTTTAGTTCATTAACCCTCCACTCAACCTCCTCTATCTCTTCTTTGCTAAGATCATCGTCCCAGCGCTCTAGTAGTATGTTAATTATCTCAGATGCATTGTATAGTATAGCCCAGTATGGGTGATGCTCTGCAGTAGTATAGGCTAATTCTAATACATCTTTTAGCCCTGATCTAGCAACCTTTAGCATGTTTGCATGTTTGTATATCTTTATCACACCATTATCCTTATCTACACTTATCCTTGAATCTCTATAAGCATCCTTAATTAAGTTAATAACATAATAATCTTTATCATTATTTTTATTACCATCTTCCTCTCTGCTCATCCGAATAACCTCTTATGCTCTTGCATGATACATCTATTGTATACAACCTTTATCCCATGCCTCTCAGCCTCTTCAATAGCCTCCTTGTTGTATATGCCTAACTGAAGCCATATTACCTTAATATTACCACGCTCTATAGCCTCTTTAACTACAGCATGTACCTGCTCAGATGGTCTGAACACATCAACTATATCTATCTGCTCATTAACATCCTTAAGGCTCTTGTATGCTCTCTTACCAAGTATCTCATTAGCATAAGGGTTAACTGGTATAACATTGTAACCTTTATCCATGAGGTACTTAGGAACTATATGAGCCTCTTTACTTGGATCCCTGGATATCCCTACAACTGCTATGTTCCTCATTGTAAGTATAGATCTTATCTCATCATCAGAGTATCCATCCCTTTGCATATACTCCTTAATACTTAATACTTATTTATTCCATTCAACTCACTCCAATTCAATACTTATTAATAAATAGTTAATACATAGCAATACTATGGGATATGATAACAGATACATCAAGGTACTTAGGATGCTTAAGGAATACGATGGATACATCTCTGGTGAGTATATTAGCAATATACTAGGTGTATCAAGGGTTAGTGTATGTAAGTACATATCATTGCTTAGGAGTAAGTATGGTTACATAATAGATGCAAAGCCAAGAGTAGGTTATAGACTATTAAGTATACCAGATAGATTGTTGCCTTGGGAGATAATGGAAAGGCTTGAAGGTAAGAGTAGAATGGTTAAAGATATACTATACTATGATGAGGTCAGCTCTACTCAAGATATTGCATTAAGGTTGGCAGAGCAAGGTAAGCACTCTTTACTTGTTGTTGCAGAGAGACAGTTGAAGGGTAAAGGAAGGCTTTCCAGGCGCTGGATATCACCCCATGGAGGCATATGGTTCTCTCTAATAGTTAAACCAGATATTCATATAAGCAGTGTATCAATGCTATCATTGGCTAGTGCTCTAGCAGTATGTAATGCTATAAACAGCAACTATAATCTAAATGCAAAGATAAAGTGGCCTAACGATGTTATAATAAACTATAGGAAGGTTGCTGGTATACTTGTAGATGCAAGTATAGAGCAGGATGAGATGCACTATGCTATCATTGGAATAGGCATAAATGCTAATGTTAGTAAGGATACCATAGAGAAGGGGATATCAGATTATGCAAGACAAGAGAATGATGTATATTACAAATATGGTTATGGTTTAACAACACTCATACATGAGCTTAACATGAGGGTTGATAGGGTAAGGTTACTTGCAGATACTATAATATGGTTTGAGAGTATATATGATATGCTTCACCATAACAAGGCAGAGTTCATTGAGGAGGTTAAAAGGCATATGGTATTAGGCAAGGTTAGTGTTGTAAGCAGGGAAGAGAGGATTGAAGGATATGCAATAGGCATAGATGAGGACGATGGTTCATTACTGCTAAACTATGAGGGAAGGATAAGAAAGGTTATTGCGGGGGATGTATACATTAGATACAGCATCTAATATCTATATAACTATCTAATTACCTTGCTAAACCCATCAACTCCCAGTTCTGTCCTACTCTTCTCTTTAACTTTAACCTCTTTATGAAATTACGTTTGTTCCTTACTTTTGGTATTGGGCTATGCTTTGGTCTAGCCTGTAGCTTAGGTGTCTGACTCCTAACCTTTCCTGCTTTAGTTATAGAACCATGTGTTGGCATAGCTTATATTCACCTAATACTACTATTCATTCCTAATATAAAAAAGTTAATATCCTTTGAGTACTTATTTAATTTGTATGGATATAAGGATGCTTGTTGTAGGTGCTGTGCTTATTGCTGTAGGTGTTATAGTAAGTTCTATCTTCGGTGGATTCCTAACCTCTGGACCATTGGATGTATGGAATGAGTCTAGGGGTATAGCACAACTAGGTACCATAGCAGCAAGCATAGGTGTCCTAATGGTTATCATAAGCTTGGGACTTGGTAGAAGGAAGAGAGATAGAGGAGGAGGCTTGTATAGTCAACAGGGTAAGCCTATGTAGTAAGCTATCTCCTTAGGTATTACACAAGATAAAGGATTTAAGTCTCATCCCCTTAATTATTAATATGAGTCTGTTCCTTGCTCAGAAGAGGTTAGCAAGGAAGGATATGCATACAGTCTATGATGCAGCATTTGCTAGACTTGAGAGCCTATCAAATAAGGAGTTGATGGATATACTTAAGGATAAAGATGTTAGTGATGAACTTGCTGCAAAGGCTAAGTGGATACTCTGGAAGAGGCTAGACCCACAGGATAGGGATACAGTAGAGGTTTAGTATAAATAATAAAATATAATAAATAGATCGTCTCTTAGCAGATAGCTCTGTTAACTTAACGTTATCTCTAGTATACTGTACACGACACACTAAGCCCTTAAGTTAACAGAACCATGTTTATATATCCATGCCTATTTAGCTCTGTTAACTTAACCACAATCCATAAGTTTTATTAATTATGAACTAAGATCAATCTTAACATTAAGGTATGTCATAAATATTCTAAACCAGTTCTTGAATGCTCTCTATTGCAATTATCTTACAGAAAGTTATCATCGAAACATTCAGTTCTATCCTTTATTGTATTGAATAGATCTCCATTATGTTCTTATCTTATTGATTATACACATTATGTCTTAACCATTTTACAAGCTTGATTATAGTAATAATCCATCTGTGTATATATTGTATACTTGATACCATACAATCTCCTTAACTTTATGAAATTATAACATACTACTAGCGTCTTTTCTTTAGAGATATTATTAATATACTTATTTATGTAAGGTTCATATGTTATCCATAACAAGTATACTTCATTGTTTCATCTATCATTATTATTCTCTTTATCCTTCTCTTCTCTTTCTTTCTATCTATAACAAATTCATTGATATCTATCATGCATTGTAACCACTTCCATATAGTACAGTGATCTCTTTACTAATTGTTCTAGACATTTGGATACTAATCTTACTTAGACTCCTTGCTTAATAGTAAAGATATATACATATATCTTAAGTGTATGTGCTTATTATTAACACTGTTAGGAATTGGTCATAGGATAACTACTCTTCCTTCATACGCTTATACTTGCTAACATTGCTCTTTATCCATTTAACAGCATCTGGACACTGTTTATTGTTACCACAGACTACCTTGAAGAAGTACTTCAATACCTGCCTTATCTTTGTATGTGTAGAAGGTGAGTAACCTTCTTTAATGTATAGTCTATGTACTCTTGTATATCCTCTTTAACGCATGCTCTAAACTCCTTCTTTATATGCTTCTTTATGTTTAGTAGTAAGGTTATGTATCTAATGATCCATAACTTCTTCTCTCTGCATATATTCTATGAACCTCAGGATATCCTGCTTATCTGCATCTGGTATTGCTTCATGCTTAACCCTATCTATCCAGTACCTTAACTTTACATCACGGTTGTATAGGTCTCTATACTCTCTATCTCTATAGACTTCTTGCTTCATCATATTATAATGGTTCTATCGTATCGTAGATTGGATGGGCGGGAAGGGACTTGAACCCTTGACCTTGGCTGTGTGAGAGCCACGTCCTAACCATGCTAGACCACCCGCCCTATACATTCATATTTGTAATTGGATAATTGTATATTCTTACTATAAATTATTTACCATTACCAATCTATTCTATAGTTTAGTTTTATAATAGATCTTAAATATTATTATGATTACTATATCTATAATACTATTTACAACATATGTATCTGCTATTATTTATTCTATTACACAACTTACTTCTTTGCTCCTAGAGCTCTATTCTTTAGTCTCATCTTATCGCCTCTACACTTTCTACACCTTATAGCATCTATGGAGTTCCTTGCCCCGCACTTGAAGCAGATCTTAAAGAATAGTCTACGCCTCTGTGCCAACTGCTTCTTGAATGTGTCTGTTATAGGCATACCTACTTCTTACTATTGCTCTAGGTATTTTTAGCTTTCTTTGCTTATTTAATAATCGGTAAATTATGAATACTGGATCATAGCTTAAATCCATCTGCTCTATAATTATGGTAAGAGTAGCTTCTATCCCTCCATACAACACCATGCTTACTTTTCTTAATCCCACTAAGGAAGCCAGAGAATATGATGAGCGATGCTAAAGGTGCACACAATCCATGAATAGGGTTTACCTTTATACCAACACCCTTTACTGTATTTAGTATTGATATTATTATCATAAGCATAATTGTTGCTATGCTAGAATACAGTAGGTATAGACTTAATTGTATATTGCTAACAAATAATGAGTATAGTACTGATAACAAAGGGTATACAAAGAGGAAGAAGGTTAATGCTACTATACCTATAGCCTTTGCCTTGTTAACAGCATATATTGGAGCAATAAGCCTAGCAAGACCATTTATAAGGGTATTAAGATCCCTAGACCATACAGCATAGAATAGATGATCAGCAAGGCACATCCTTATCTTAAACCCTTGCTTCTTTGCCCTTGCTCCTAATGCTCCATCCTCTATTATCTCATTCCTAACACTACTATGTGTACCTATAGACTCGTATACACTCCTCTTTATTATATAGTAACTACCAAAGAAGTAGCCTGTATCGTGCTTACTGCTATTAACCCTTAATGGCGAGTACCTTGAGTATAGAAATGTTAATAGCAAAGGTACTGTTATCTTGCTCCATCTATCTATGCACTCTAGCCTAGGTACTAGGGTTAAGGCATCTAGACCATTGCTAAGCATATTTGATACTGCTAGGCTTAGTAGTCTTTTATCATGTAAGCTATCAGCATCTGTGAAGAGTAGTAATTCAGCATTAGAGTGAGTATATGCATTGTAGCATGCCCAGTTCTTTCCAACCCAACCCTCTGGCTTACTATTTAAGCGTATAAATGTTATCTTATTACCCATTCTCTTTGCATAATTATTTATTATATTTGGGGTATCATCTGTTGAGCAGTCATCAACAGCAATTACTCTATAGTTACTATAATCCTGCTTAAGCAATGACTCAAGGCATCTTGATATAAATCGTTCTTCATTCCTTGCTGGAACTATTATATCTACACTAGGGTATCTGCTTATTGCATGATGACCATCATAAGCAAGTTTAGGGGCATGCTTGTAAGTCTTCAATACATATACTAAGAAGTATATCCATGTGCCTAATACTCCTAATGCTATTGATAACATGATAGCATTAATAATAGTTAGTAGCATACTTGCATCATTTAACATTAGCATACTAATTATTTTAGTATTTAATTTATTATTTTCTAGTGATACTGTTAAGCATAATGATAATCATTCTTAGATATTGCAGCACTACTTATCCTCTCCAATGCATCCTTTGTACCCTCTTCTATATGCCCTTTAACCATGGATGAGAATACTGAGAGCATCCCCTTTAGTCTTATATCCCATAGTACATTAACCTTGGTCTTGCCATTCATATCCTCTAGAGTTATCACTTTATGCCCTTGCATAGGACCATCTAGTATATTAATATCGATCTTCTTGAGAGGTTCTATACTTACTACCTCCTTGCATAAGGAGTCCCTGAATGCTATTGTAACCTCTCTAGTTATGGTATTACCATCCTTGCTTATGTTCTTTACACTCTTTGTACCATGCCAGTACTTTGGCTCATTATCAAGATCACTAACTATACTCCATACTCTATCTATTGGTGCATCTATAACCTTGCTAACCTCTAGCCTTATACCCATGGTTATTAATCAACAGAAGATCTATTTAAATTAATTAAAAATTAATCGTTAATGATCTACCTATTACCATATGGAGTTGCTAAAAGGTACATATCTTTATTGGTGTAAAACTAAACTTTTTAGATTAAACACATTATCTAGTAACATTTTTAAATCATTCTTTAAGGTAGGCATGGTATCAGCCTAGGCATTAGATAACTAAAATAAACTAATTTCTTAACACTCTTGTTAAGCACTGGGCTTACAGTTGGTACAATTCTTGGTTTGCTTACACAAGAACAGTCCTCTATTACTGTTATAGCTGTTATACTAAGTGCAGTTGTATCAACCATTATAGCAAAGAGGTTCGTACTTAAGCATGTATAAACTGCTCTATTCAATCATTTACTGCTCTGTTATGACTGTTATTGCATATGCATAAGTAATATATTATATAATTTTGTGTATAATTACATAGAATTATATAAACAAGTTTTAAATATAACAATGTTATCTAATCCTTATATGCAAAAGAATATTGAAGAGACTAATGATGCTAGTGTAACTGAGCAGTGGGGCTTACCTGAGGAGGTAAGGAGTGTTGAGGAGATGGTAAGGTTATATAGAGAGGGTAAGATAAGTGATGAGGAGTTTAGGCGCTTTAGGCTACAACATGGCATGTATGGTTCAAGGCTTAACAAGGATTACACTATGGTTAGGATAAAGGTCCCTGCTGGGATACTAACTCCTAGACAGCTTGTAAGGATAGCAAAGTTAAGCGAGGACTTCTCTATAGGCAGTGCACATGTAACAACTAGGCAGAATATACAGTTACATTGGGTATACCTTGATGATGCACCAGCAGTAGAGCAAGGTCTTGTAGAGGTTGGGCTTACTACTAGAGAGGCTTGTGGTAATACGGTAAGGAATGTTACATGCTCACCATTCGCTGGTATATGCATAAATGAGCCATTCGATGTAACACCTTATGCTAAGGCATTAGCAAGATTCTTCTTAAGGAACCCTATGTGCCAGAACCTTCCAAGGAAGTTCAAGTTCAACTTTGCATGCTGTGATGAACATAGTTATGCTAGGATAGCAGATGTTGGTCTAGTACCAATGATAAATGATGATGGTAATGGCAGATTAGTAAGGGGGTTCAAGGTTTACATAGGTGGAGGCTTAGGACCAGCATCGTATCTAGCAGAAGAGTTGGAGGAGTTTACACCAGAGGATATGCTCTTGCCTACTGCAATGGCTGTTATAAGGTTATTTGATAGGCTTGGTGATAGGGAGAAGATGCATAGGAATAGGATGCGCTATCTAGTTCATGATATGGGTTTTGAGAAGTTTAGAGAGCTTGTATTGAAGGAGAGGAGTATAGTTAATCTAACCAAGTCGGTATTAGTTAAGTTAGATATTAAAGATAAAGATAAGGCACAACTGCAAGATGACAGTTATGATCATATTGAGTTTAAACCATTAAACCCTCCAGATGGCTTTGATAGATGGTATAGTAGTAATGTAGTTAAGCAGAAGCAGAGAGGATATGTTACAGTGCTTATACCATTACAGGCAGGGGATGTTACTGCTAGACAGTTAAGAGCATTAGCAGATATATGCAAGGAGTTCTCTTTAGAGAGATATGTTATTACAACACCATGGCAGGGTTTTGCCATTAGATTTGTAAAAGAGTACAGATTGGTTGAGTTATACAATGCATTAAAGGAGGTAGGATTAGCAAACTATGGTGCTCTAGGGATAACAGCGGTTGTAGGCTGTACAAGTACAACCTCCTGCAATCTAGCAATAACAAATGCACATAGGTTAGCAAAGGAGATAAGGAGCAGGTTAATAGAACTAGGACTTGATATGGATCAAGCATTCAAGGATACTACAATAAAGTTAAGTGGGTGCCCAAACTCATGTGGTCAACATATGATAGCTACCATAGGCTTCTTTGGTGCTGCAATAAGGATAAACAATACCCTTACCCCAGCATACAACATGCTATTGGGAGGAAAGGTAGGTAAGGATAATTCATTAGGCACTGTAGTAGCAAGGGTACCAGCAAAGAGGATCATAGATGTTATACTTAGATTGATAGATGTTTATAAGCAAGAGCGTAAAGATGGTGAGTCATTTGCCTCATGGATAGATAGAGTTCTTAAGGGCGAAGGTAATGTTAATGTTAAGGATATTCATGCATTGAAGACAATAATAGATGAGGCAGCAAGGTTACCAGAGCCTGATAAGGAGCCAGAGGCTTACATGGACTATGGTAGTGATAACAGGTTTATAGTAAAGACTGCAAAGGGTGAGTGTGCTGCATGATGCTTGCAAGGAGATATCCAGTGCTAGTTGAGCCAGAGGAGTTATATAAGCGTATAAAGGATAAGGACCCAAGTATATTTGTGATTGATGTTAGGAGAGAGGAGGAGTATACTAGAGAGCATATACCAAGTGCTGTATCATTACCCTTAGCAAAGGTTATAGAGAGTATGGATGCATCAGCATTAGCAGGTTTATTCTCTAGTATAGGTTTAGATATAAGCAGTAGTACCAAGCATGTAATAGTATATGATGATACATTTGGTGCACTAGCAGCAAGGGTTGCATGGACGCTAGAGTATCTAGGGTATGAGAGGGTATCACTATTATCAGTAACTTATAACATGTGGAAGGAGTTAGGCTTTGATGTTGAGCATGGTAAGAGCAGTAGTTCAATAATAACTAGCAATAGTAATCTTAGCATAAGTGTTAATTCTAGCATACTAGCAGATTATGAGTATATAAAGAATATAGTTAATAGCAAGAGTAGTAAGAGTAGGTTATTGGATGTTAGAGAGAGGCTTAATTACCTTGATCATCATATACCAAATGCCATAAATATACCATGGAAGGCATTCTCTGCTGAGGATAGGATACTTAAGAGTAAAGATGAGATAGCAAGGATTCTAAGGAACCGTAAGATAAGCATGAATGATGAGGTTGTAGTCTACTGTGGGAGCGTTGGTACCCTATCTGGGTTATCATACTATGCGCTAAGGTTAGTAGGGCATAGTAATGTTAGATTGTATGCAAAATCATTAAAGGAGTGGAGATCATTGAATCTACCATTGGAAGGGTTTAAGAATGCACACTACTGGGATCTATCTGCTGAGTAGTTAATAATAATATTAGTTAGTAGGTTGTTATAATAATAATCTATTATTTATTTACATTATTATTTTTTAGGATGAATACTTCTTCTCAAGCATCTTTAACTCATCTAGCCCAACAAGTTTATTGAACTCATTAAAAGTTAGCAGTCTATGCATTATACTCCTAGTATCCCTCCTAGCCTTTAGCAGTGAGAGTGCATCCATAACAGCATAAGCAGATGCAAATACAGCTGTTAATGGGAATAGTATAAGTCTATAACCTAACCTCTCCAACTCATCTATGCTAAGCAATGGTGTCCTACCTCCCTCTATCATATTTGCTACAGTTGGAGCCTTAACCTCTCTGCATATCCTTGCCATCTCATCTATACTCTTAGGAGCCTCTATGAATACAAGATCTGCTCCTACTCTAGCATACTCATTTGCCCTCTCTATAGCCTCATCCAAGCCTAAAGGCTCTAATGCATCTGTTCTAGCAACAACTATGAACTCACTGCTCCTTCTAGCATCTAACGCAGCCTTAAGTTTCTGTATATACTCATCCCTAGCAATAACCTGCTTCCCTTGCATATGGCCACACCTCTTAGGCCATACTTGATCCTCAAGGAATACACCCTTTACACCAGCATCCTCAAGTTCCCTAACAACTCTTCTTACGGTTAAGGCATTGCCATATCCAGTATCTATATCAACTATCAATGGTATACTTATAGCCCTTGCTATCCTCCTTGCCTGCTCTATAACCTCGTTAGCATTAAGCAACCCATAGTCTGGTAAACCTAACATGCTTGCAGATACACTATACCCAGACTGGAATACAGCCTCAAAGCCCAGATGCTCTGCTATCTTTGCGCTTAGGGCATCGTAAACCCCTGGTACAACTATTGCACTATTACCATTTCTTATCCTATCTATTAAAGATAGACCTGAGTCTTTTGCCATCCTATAGTATTGCATAAATAGTATAATAAAAATTAATTCATGTATGAGCATAGATATGCTTATAAGAGATGTTAAGGTTGTAATACCTAGCATAGGTATAGTAGAGAGGAATATTGTTATAGATGATGGTAAGATCAAGGGTTTGAGTGTAGATGAGTATGATGCAAGTGTTAAGATAAATGCTTCTAACCTATACGCAATACCAGGGCTTATAGATCCTCATGTCCACTACGGTGTATTTACCCCAATAGACCTTGCTGCAGAGAGTGAGTCAAGGAGTGCAGCAGTAGGAGGTGTAACTACAATGATGAGGATGCTTAGACTTTATGCTAAATATACAGATAAACTTGAAGCGCATCTTAATGCAAGTAAAGGCTCCCATTATGTGGATTATGCTTACCATGCATCAATACTCATGTATGAGCATCTTGAGGATAAGGAGTTAGAGTATTGTATAAGGAATGGGATAACATCCTTTAAACTTTACATGAACCTAAAGGGTGAGTTAGGAGGCATATACATGGATATAGACCCTTACACAAGTAGGCTCGAGTATGCCAAGGTTAATACTACTGAAGATATGATAGAGAGGGCAATAAGCAAGGTATCTAGGCTAAAATGTTTAACTCTAGTCCATGCGGAGGATGCAGATATATGCTATGTTGAGATGTTAAAGTGTAAGGAGCAATTGTTAGATGGTCTTAAGGCATGGAGTGATGCTAGACCAAGCATAGCAGAGTACAATGCTATTATGCATATAGCAGATCTTTTAAGCAAGTATGATGCAAGAGCATACATAGTTCATGTAGGCTCCTCTCTAGCATTGGATGCTATTGCAAGTGCAAAGGCTAAGGGTTTAAAGATATATGCTGAGACATGCCCCCATTATCTTACACATACATATGAGTTTGATTTAAGGGGGAAGGTTGTACCTCCTCTAAGGAGTAAGGAGGATAATGCTAGATTATGGGATGCCTTGGCCTCTGGCTTAATAGACTGCATGGGAACAGACCATGTTGCCAATAGGCTTGAGATGAAGATAGCAGATAACAGTGTATGGAATGCTTTAGCAGGGTTCCCAGGGCTAGCAACAATGCTACCAGTGCTTCTTAGTGAAGGTGTTAACAAAGGCAGGATAACATTAGAGCAATTGGTTAGGATTACAAGCCTCAATACTGCTAAGATATTTGGGTTAAGTACCAAAGGTAGGTTAGAGCAAGGTTATGATGCTGATATAGTACTTATAGATATAAAGAAGGAGCAGAGGGTTGATCATGAGAGGTTATTATCGTACTCTAATTACTCCATATATGATGGCATGCTTCTTAAGGGATGGCCTGTATACACTATAGTTAGAGGCAATATAGTTATGGAACATGGTAATATTATAGGTAAGAAAGGGTATGGGCTTTATATTGCAAGAGATGTTAATTAATAATCATAATATAAAAATAAATATAAAAATAAGATATATCAATATTTTATTATCTCAATATCATTATTCTTCATAATCTTATAATAGACATTAGCATGCTTTGTGAACAAGCCTACCTCTATGACTCCTGCTATACATTTTATCTCATGTTCTAATTCAACAAGTTTATTCTTACCATTATCATAATAATACTTGCTGATATCAATTGCAGTATCAAGTATTATATTCCCATTCTCTGTTATTACAGGATAACCTTTATCATTAACCCTTATTACTGGTTTAGCATTAAACCTATCTATCAGAGTTTTAATAACATATGGTCTAGCATATGGCAGAACCTCTACTGGTATAGGTAATGTTAATCTATCAACATACTTGCTTTCATCAGCAAATATCATAACCTTCTTAGCTGAATGAATGAGTACCTTCTCCCTAAGTAATGCTCCTCCACCACCCTTTATCATGTTTAACTTGCAATCTATCTGGTCTGCACCATCCAATACAATATCTATACATGGTGAAGACTCTATAATATTAAGCCCAAGAGCTTCAGCCTTAAGCCTTATCTGAAGTGATGTTGGTATGAACTTTAATGAATCAATGTTTATGGTAGCATCCTTATTACTGTTATCACTACTGTTGTTCTTCTTACCTCTTGTTGAATTAACAAGCGTATCAAGTACAAGGGCAACTGTTCTACCTGAACCTAAGCCTATAACCATTCCATCGGTTATTTCCTCTAATAGAGTATTGGGAAGCATAGTAAGATTTATTTTCATGTAGATCTTACAAGAGTACGCTTATTTTAATTTTTAATTTTGCTCATAATGTAGATTGGTATGCTCGTAACCACTATGAATATTCTTATGAACATGCTAAAATCTATATATCGTAAATACTATAGATTGCCTAATTCGAATCTTTAATAAAATCAAATCATAAAGGTAAAGAGGATAATCTCATGGTTATTCAACAATATTCATTCTACATTATTAGCGTTTAGCAATAGTTTAACTGTTAACAATAAATTTAAATCAATACTCTTTCTCTAACTTTGATATCATATCAACGATCTGCTTCTTTAACTCCTCGATCTCATTAAACTCGTAATTGTTATTGTTTTTATTAGTATTATTAATATCATTAACTGTATTCATTGGTAGAGGATCAAGTCCTTTATCCCCTTGATCTACTTCCATACGCTCTTCTTCCTCTATCTTCTTACTCTCATTATACCTGTGATCTTTTTTAGTAATACTCTTATTTTGGTGTACCTTGATGTTGTTATACCCTGCTAGATTAAGCATCCTCTTTCCATGTTCTTTACTATTATTATTTAGACTCCTCCTCTCTTCAAGTTTCGCATATATATCATCTAGTCTAGATAACATTTTATTCATAGTAGTGATGAGTGTATAGACAGGGGTGTTTGAGCCTAGATCTAGGTAATGATTATAATTAGGGTTAGAATTAAAATATGAGTTATTGTTAACAGTTAAACTATTGCTAACTGTTAATTGATTACCATCAATTATACTCTTATCGTATCTGTTTAATAATAAAATATACTCATGTTCACTTATCTTACCTTGTTCTTTGTACTCTCTAAGCCTGTTATCTGCGATACGTCTTATCCTATCCTTAATCTCGCTCTCTGTATAATAGTTTACACTTGTATTATGATGTATTCCTCTTGCAAGTACTGTTACTGCACCCGCTAGTCCTGCTGCTATTATAGCCTCTATCATTAGTACTTAACATTCTTACTACTTGCTATTATCCTTTACTTGCTATTCTATGCTAGATCCTTATTACTGCCTCCTCTACTTCCTTAACCTACTATCTGGGAATCCACAACTTGAGCAGCGCTTCTTCCTTACATGGAAAGAGTTACTCCCGCATCTCCTACACCTTACATGGACTCTGCCCTTGTTATGCTTCCCCATCGATGGGGTTCCTTTCATTGCTCATCACTTTGGTGATATCATCACAACGTTATCTCCCCTAACCACTATTGTACCCAACTCTGCTGACTTGCCATCCTCTAGTATCTCCTCAGACTTTGATAAGAGCAGGTTCATGTGCTGATCGTAGCCTAGTAGAGTACCTCTTATAACCTTGCCTCCCTTCATCTTTATTAACACTACTCCTCCAAGGCTCTCATCCAATACCTTAACAGCCATATCTACAGACATGCTTATCACTTAACCTTATACGATTGCATATATCAAATTAACTCTTTCTATTTAAATACCGTTCATACATACTCTCTATAGCATTTATGGCATCTATTATACTATCTATTATCAGGTTAAGCATCTCTTCCCCAGCATGCTTACTTGCTCTGCTGGGATCTCCTATTATACCATCATCAGTTAACCTTGATATAGACTCTGCTAAAAGGGTGATATTATCCAAGACTACCATTGATACCTTGGCATTAGCATTATAATCATTATGATCAGATTCTAGTCTTATATCCTTGCCCATCTTTATCTTATCGGTCTTTACCATGTTAGAATCTATTGCAAGCATAAGGGATGTCTCTTTCATCCCAGCATGATCACCACCATCTATAAATACCCAGTATGGTATACTTGCTAACATTATATTAGGATGCATTAGACTGATCTCTTTTATACATGAGAGTATAGCATGCTCATTGCCATAGTGTGCATTAAGTATGATTATCCTCTTTATACCATTATATATAAGGGAAGAGCATATATCTTCTATAACCCTTGTTAAAGACTCCTTGCTTATACTTATGTTGAATAATGGTTTATGCTCATATGATATACCATAGTTTATAGGTGGTAATACCAATGCATTTATCCTCTCTCCTACCTTTGAGGCAATATACTCTGCTATGGTTGTATCAGTTGCTAGTGGGAGATGTTTACCATGCTGCTCAAGTGAGCCTATAGGTAGTATAGCCTTGATCTTAGGATCAGCACTTATAGCATATCTAACCTCCTCATCGCTTGCATATTTTAGGTTCATATTTATGATGTGTAGATTACTCATTAAAAATTTAATCTATGTAGGTTGTATATACCTATATTAATCTATCCTAGCATAGACTAGCAATGGATTGCTATATCTGGTTTAGTATCAAATAATTGATGAACATAAGCAGTTAAGTTAAATTTCCTATATTACATAATACTTTATACTTTATAATCTATTATCAATTTTGGTAATGAACATCACATTTATATCATACCTTTACTATAATATTATTGTAGGGTGGTATGGGTGGAGCATAATATAATGATAAGGATGATACGTGCAATGGATAGGATGTTAACGTTGGTATTCACCATAGTGATACCTATACTTATGCTTGTGTACCCAGTGAATTCTTATGGTATAGATGCTATAATATTATATGCAGCACTGATCTCTACATGGACGTTCATGTTAACAAGCCTTGCTACAATGATAAGCATCAGTGTTAGAGGTAATGTTAAGAGTAATCACTACCACCATACCACCCTACTGATGGGGAGGGGGTTCACATGGGCATAACTAGTATAACTGTTAAGGATGTTATGAGAACTGATGTAAAATACATAACTAAAGATGCAACTTTATATGATGCTATAAAGGCAATGAGCAGTTCATGGGTAAGTAGTCTTATAGTAGTAAATAGCAATAAGGAGCCATTGGGGATAGTAACTGAGAAGGATGCTGTAAGAGCATTGGCATGGAGTGTTAATGGACTAGATCTTAAGGTAACCAATGCTATGAGCACACCAATTGTAACTGTAGAGGATACAGCATACCTTGATACAGCACTTACAGTAATGGTTGAACGAGGTATAAACCATCTGCCAGTAACCAATGGAGGTAAGATAGTAGGGATATTAACAAGTAGAGATATAGTAAGGTTCATAGTAAAGAATAGATTACTTGCTCCAGAGGTTATAGAGGTTCTTAATATAAAGAGAAAGAGCGAGGATGATGTATCAAGGTTAAAGAGTATGTTGAGCCATGGATTAGGACCATATATAAATAGACCCCTCTCCATCACATAATTTGAATCAATAAGATGTAAGAGTATTCAATGAAAAGTTAACGGAGTCTATTACTAAAGTACCTTGCAATTATAGGCGCTGCAATCATATGCATTATTCCATACAATGCTGCTGGTAAACCTATGATTGGGCTTAGACCCATGCTACTTAAAATGCTTAATGTTACTGTAAACTCTTTCATACTTATGTTGTAGATTAGAACTACACCATCGTGCTCATCCCATGCTAATGCCTTTCGTATGTAGAATCCTAATGCAAGTGTAGATATGAGATGTATTAACGATGCTAAGAATGCATATACAAGTATCAGTGAGGTTGCAGACGCTAAAGTATATGCAAGTGCCCCAATAACCATTACAGTAGGCAATGCAGATAATATTGATGATGCTTGATAAATTTCATCATACCTTCTTACTATGCTTATCTTACTCCTTATTATAGAGCCTAAGGCTAATGGTAGTAAGACAGTAATAAGAAGTGATAGCATCATACCAACATAGTCAATCTCTACCATCTTACCCACTAATACATAAACTATAGAAGGAGATACTAATGGGCTTAACGATGTTGATAATGCAAGTATGCTAATTGATAATGCTATATTCCCATTTGCTAGCTTAACCCATACAGGTATAGTCTGCTCACTAGGCATAGAGCCATGCAACACTTGCCCAAAGATAAGATCCTCTCTACCAATAAGCAAGTATGCAGATATGAACCCAAACAGAGTTGATGCTATATACTGTAATGGTATAATAACTGCTAGCCTAGATGGTTTAAAACCTTTGCTAACTATATCGTGTATGCTTAACATTAAGCCAGAGGAGAACATCATACCTATTAGGAATAATGGGAGTAAGGGGAAGAGGTTACTTATTACAATGCTGGGCATTGTAATACCTAGTATTAAAGAGGCTATAACAAATATTATAGCCTTGTTAACTATTACACTAATTATATATCGCATATACTATATCACCTCCCCTCATATTTATTAAATACATATAATTCAATAGCATTAAGAATAAACTTTTATATTCTAGGCATACCAAGGTTGCTTATGCGCTTATTAGAGTATCAGGCAAAGATGTTATTCAAAGAGTATGGCATAAGGATACCGAGAGGCTATCTAGCCTCAAGCATAGATGAGGCTAAAAGGTACTCTGCTGATCTAGGCTTCCCATTGGTACTAAAGGCACAGGTTAAGATAGGTGGTAGAGGTAAGGCTGGTATAGTGAAGTTATGCAGTAATGCAAGGGAGTTGGAGGATAACTTTATATCTATGCTTGGCAAGAGCGTGCAAGGCGAGGTAGTGAAGAGCATACTACTTGAGGAGTTCGTAGCCCATGATAAAGAACTTTATCTCTCAGTATTCCTAGATAGGAGTAGAAGGGCATACACAATGATAGCATCACCAGAGGGAGGTGTTGATATAGAGAGTGTAAGCAACAAGATAGTTAAAGAGATAGATATATTCGATGAGAGAGCAGATGATAAAGTATTATATGAGGTAGCATCTTACCTAGGCTTCAACGAGGATAACACTATCTTTATAGATGTTGCTAGCAGGTTATTAAAGTTGGTTAATGAGAAGGAGGCTGAGTTAGCAGAGATAAACCCTCTCGCAGTTACAGACTCTAGCCTAATAGCATTGGATGCCAAGGTAATAATAGATGATAATGCGCTCTTTAGGCATGAGGAACTAAGAGCATTTGAGGAGCAGAGCATAGAGACAGAGGCTAAGAGAGGAGGATTCTCATTGGTTGAGTTGGATGGTAACATTGCTGTTATAGGTAATGGTGCAGGCTTAGTTATGTCAACGATGGATATGCTCTCTGATGCAAATGGAAGACCAGCATGCTTCCTAGACGTTGGTGGAGGCGCAACGCTAGATAACATATACAAGGCATTGAATCTAGTTAGTAGGTTAAGCAACGTAAAGGCTATACTTGTTAATCTATTTGGGGGTATAGTTGATACAAGCATAGTTGCTCAAGCTATAGTTAATGCATATAGAGATGGTGTAATCAAGGTACCACTATTTGCTAGGATAGCTGGTAGGAATGCAGAGATAGCAAGGGAGATGCTAAAGGGTACAAAGGCTATAATGTTCGATTCTGTAGAGGATGCTATAAAGAGTGCAGTAGATGCAGTATCAGATACAGATACAGATACAGATAATAGGAGATGATCATGTATGAGTAACAGCATGCTTTCAAGTAAGGTTACTGATCTTTTCAATATACTGCAAGGGAGTAAAGAGGATAAGGATTACAATAAGAAACCTGTTATAATACAAGGTATAACAGGTAAGTTCGGTAGCCTTCATACTAGGTTGATGCTTGAGTATGGTACAAACATAGTTGCTGGAGTAACCCCTGGTAAAGGAGGGCAAATATTCAATGGTATACCTGTGTATGATAGTGTTAAGGATGCTGTTAAGGAGCATGATGCAAAGATATCGGTAATGTTTGTCCCAGCACCATACTTCCTTAACGCTGCAGTGGATGCCTTAACCAATGGTATCAAACTTCTTGTAGCAATACCAGAGCATGTACCAGTAAAGGATACTTTAAGGTGTATAAGACTTGCAAGGGAACATGGGGCTATAGTTGTAGGACCAAACACACCTGGTATAATAGTACCTAATGTAATAAAGTTGGGTATAATGCCAGCACAACCATTCACTAAGGGCAGTACTGTAGTAATATCTAGGAGTGGTACACTTATGTATGAGATATCATATAGGCTATCCCTTGCTGGTTTTGGGCAGAGGTTATGCTTAGGTATAGGTGGCGATCCAATAAACTGCTTAACTCTCATAGAATGCTTTGAACTTATAAGGGATAGGGATGATGTGGATTCTGTTGTAGTAGTTGGAGAGATTGGAGGGAGTGCTGAAGAGCAACTAGCAGAGTATATAATAAGTACTAACTTCAGTAAGCCTGTTGTAGCATACATAGCAGGGAGGAGTGCGCCTAAGGAGAAGCGTATGGGCCATGCTGGTGCAATAGTCTATGGCTCATATGGCTCTGCAGAATCAAAGGTTAACATGTTCTCAAAGGCTAATGTACCTGTAGCAAAGAGACCAGCAGAAGTACCTCTCTTGCTGAAGGAGAAGGTTATGCATAAATGATATAAACAAGATTCGTAAAGAAGCACTTGTTAGTTATTATAATTATTAAAACTTATAGTATCAATCCTAGGTAATATCAGAGATGATCTACAATACTAAACTACTAAACTACTAAACTAAAATGATAACATCACCTATAAGCAATTAACTAATTTAAAAATTATATTAGATCTGTACCTCTCTACGCTTTACAGTACTTCGCATGAGTATGAATAGAATTATGGAGTATATTATACCATACTGGATATGGAATCCTATAGCTGAGTATACTATCCTATTGAACTGCTCTTTCAGATCATCCGATGTTATCATACTCCCATTTCTATCAAGTAACTCATACTCATGAGTATTAAGTAAAGGTATGATAAGCAGGTATGAGATAGGCAAGAATACACTTATCCATATAACTATACCTAGAATAATACCATAAAGCATACAACGTTCTAGATTTAATGCTAGTAATGAGAGCATACTGCTAAGCGGTACGGATGCTATAACACCTATAACTGTCCCTGCTATTAGATGCAGTAACAGCCCTACGAGAGTACTATTATAGCTTATCATAGTATCTATACTCAAGGCATCTGAGACCACTGTGTAGAATATTCCATGGGGATATCCTATAATCAACTCTGCTATAAATATAATGAGTGCAATAACAGTAGATGCTAGTAACCCAGCAAGCGCACCTTTAGCAACTATACTAATCCTAATATTCATAATATTATAATATTATTTTGTATTACAAGTATTAAAATATTATGTTAAGATTTATAGAATATAATTAATTGTAGCCGCTTCATTCAATTAATTTATTAAAAGAAATGCCGATTAGAATTAAAATATTATACCTATTTCATTTAACATATCCTTAACTTAAAATCTCTTTGGATATTCATAACAAAGCAGTTTAGCATATATAAAAATATAAATCACTCTACCTCATCTAATATGAGGCTATGGAGGATAGGGGGGCAATCTATAAGATAAGGTGGGAGATACTTGTAATTGCTGTTTCATTAATACTTATAGCTATAGTAGTGTATACAATACCTAATGATTATGTACTTAAAATACTACGTGAAAGGGAGGAGGAGTTCAATGCAAGAAATCAAGTAGGAGGTAGTATTATAGGTGATATACTAGGCTCTAATAACCAAGGCAATAATATCCCATAATCAATATCAATTCAACTTAATTGGTTACAATCATCCATTCCATAATTGTTCATAATAATAAGTAATTATTGACAAAAGGAATAAATAAATTGTTTATCTAATTATATGCAGATTAATTATCTTACATTATGATACAAATATGTACTCCCTAAAGCCTTCCCCTCTCCTACCTATGCTTACTAGTACAAACTCATCCCTCTTACTTACTAATCTATCCTCTATCCTCTTTAACCCTCTATGCAACTTCTCATACTCTTCCATATCTATCTTTACCCTATTACCTATCTCCCTCTCTAGATCAAATTTACTTACTACCTCTTTATAGTTATCCTGTATCAGGCCAGAGAATGCCATAGCGCTACAGCCAGAGCCATAGGATGCAAACCCAACTCTTAGGCCAGCAAGGTCCCTACCCTTCTTATACTCAAACTCCAACTCACTCCTAAATCCCATGTACAATGAGCCTGTATATAGATTGCCTATTATCTCAGATGCCTTCAATGAACTTGCTAACTTACTCTCAAATACCTGCTTATACTCATCAGTCTCCATGAAGCGTCTTCTGAACTCCTCATCCCTCTTCATGAACTCTCTATCAGATAGTATAGCCTCTATGGTACCCATGCCCTCTGGAGGCTTAGGTTCTTCCATTCCTACCTTTGCTATTATATCCTTCCACTTTGGTAAGTTACGCCACTCATGCCTAAGAAGGAATGCCAAAGCATTCTTACCCATCTTTGAGTATGGTAAATGCAATGCTAGCAAGTCTATATGATCGATTATTGACTCATCTGGCTTTAACTTTATTAACCCTGTCTCTATTGCTTTCTGTTTATACATAAGCATGGCCTTCTTAACGTATATAAGATATGCTAGATTAGAGTAATGACCATTAACTATTGGTGTCTCTCTTGCAAATGGTCTATAGAAGTCATGCTCATTGCTTATAACGGTTGATGTAACCTTTGGATCGAATGCAAGTAATCTAGGGTCCTCCTTTATAAGCATTGCAACAGCACCTGCACCTTGAGTATACTCACCAGAGGACCCTATATCATATTTAGCAACATCACTAACAACAACTATTGAGTATTTACCATTATTCTCATCACACCTTATCCAGTTTGTGTTATCATATATAGCATAGGAGCCAGATACGCATGCAAACTTGCACTCTATACCTCCACAGTGCTCAAATGAACCCTTGCCGTATATCTGCTCAAGCATACCTATAACGTATGAGTTCATGGCTTTAGACTCATCTAACCCAGACTCTGTTGCAACATACAACCTTCCTATATCACTTGGCTTAAGATCGTTCTTCCTAAGTAGCCTTAAGCATGCATTTGCTGCCATACATGCAGGGTCTTGATCGCTATCTGGTATAGCCATCTTCTTTATTCCTATACCAAACTCTAACTTGCTAGGTTCTATCCCTCTTGCATCTGCAAAGTCCTTGAAGTCTATATATAATGGGGGTACATATATTGCTATATCATCTATACCCACTCGTTTCATTAATGCTAGAGTATACGCTCTTCTTTATATATTCTACCATTGTAATAATCTTATGATTAGGATAATAAAAGCAGACCCTTGGTGGAGGGCTATGAGTATGAGCGAGGTGGAGGAGTTCTTAAAGAGGCCATTGCTTATGAGGCTAGGGATTATGGATAAGGACGGTTACCCTTTAGTTCATCCAGTATGGTTCATATATGAAGGGTACAGATTTTATTTAACATCAAGTATTGCAAGTAAGAAGGTTAGATTATTGAAGGATAATGCTAAGGTATACTTTGTTGTAGATGATATAGTGGATGGAAGACCTAGAGGGGTTAGAGGCAAAGGAGATGCATCAATAATATATGATAGTAGTATAACTGCTAAGGTTATGAGAGAGCATATAATAAAATACATAGGCTCACTAGATAAACCAGTTAGCAAGAGGCTTCTTGATGAGATTAGTAATAGCGTTACCATAGTTATAGAACCTCTCTTCCTTGCAACATGGATAGGTTAGTAACGGGCCCGGCGGGCTTCGATCCCGCGACCCCCGGATATCTTCCTTGCTTATTGCATCTCAGCAGGTTAAAAGTCTCATCTACTATAGTATGTAACCGATGCTCTACCTGGCTGAGCTACGGGCCCATAGTGATATGGGAATGGTCATTACCATGATATATTTCTTCATATAATTATGGTTAAACCCTTAGTCTATAGCAAGAATAAAATATTAAAAGGGCTTCTTAGCAGTATAATATTGTGCCCTGGTAGTATAGAGGTTGCTTGCATAGCAAGCAATCGTAAATCCTGGTCTAGTATGCGGGTCTGTCACACCCGCGGCCCGGGTTCAAATCCCGGCCAGGGCGCTATTATATATTGGTATGGAACTCTACAATTACAGGAAGGTAACAGAGTACTGGTTAAAGAGGATAAAGGAGTCATACCCCGAGCATGCAGATACTGCTAGTAGGTTCATAGATGCATTAAGGTTATCAGGTGTAGGGGAGGGTAAGGTTAAGGACTATGCACAGCTAACATTAAGGATACTTGAGCTTAATAGTAACAACAACAATAATAACAACAATAAGCCTATAAAAGAATGGACTAGAGAAGACGTTGATAGGATAGCAAGCATAATTGTAAGCAAGAGAGGCTGGAGTTACTCTACAATAGCAATAGCATTAAGGGCATTAAAGAGGTTAGTCCATTATGCTAAGCATAATACTATAGCAGATGGTAGTGCTATAAAGTACTGCTATGAGGTAGAGCATATACACCCAGATAGATACAAGAAGAGGGCAGACAAAGAAGAGAAGGTTAAAGCAACAGACCTTATAACAAGAGAGGAGTTTGATAAGATGATAGAGTACATACCAAAGGTTAGTAGATACCCAATAAGGGATAAAGCCATGCTGTATGTTATGTATGAATTTGCTGCTAGACCTAGTGAATTACTTAATATGAGGTTGAAGGATGTTGAAGTTAAGGATAATTACGTTAGGATAACAACTACTGCAAACAGGTGTTAAGACATTAACATTAGTACTATCTTATAAACCATTGATGGAATGGCTAGAGATGCATCCATTAAAGGATGATCCTAACGCTTACCTATGGTACAGTAAAACAAAAGGTAGGGTATCTTATGGTAGATTAAGGATATTCATAAAGCAATTAGCGAAGGTAGCTAATATAAAGAAGGATGTATGGCTATATCTATTTAGGCACTCAGCATTAACAGAGTATGAGAAGATATACGGTAGTTCTATAACAGAAGTATACGGTAACTGGGTGAAAGGTTCTCCAATAAGGAATAGGTACATACACTTGGCTAATAGTGATCAGCATAATGCTGTATTAAAGAGGTATAGTATACTGGATAATAATAACAACAACAGTAACACTACTATACTAGAACCCATCAGATGCCATAGATGTAATACCATGAACGAGCCTACAGCCAAGGTATGCTACAACTGCTCTTTAATACTGGATAAGAGGTTTGCATTAGAGTTGAGTAAGAAGGAAGAGGAAACAAGGAAGGAGAGAGAGGATAAGGTTAAGATGCTGGAGAGTGAGGTTAAGGAGTTGAAGTTGATCATAGAGGGGTTAGTGAGAAGATTAAATAAAGAATGATAATGAATGAATAAATGGATAAATGAATAAACAATTTATTTATTTATTTATGATCTGTTATTATTTATCGTTGATTATGCGTTAATTATGAAGGATTCTTTACTTTTCTTTGCTTAACTTCACTTCAATCCTTGTATAATCTCTTCTATCTTTTGTAATCTTTCTATGGCTTCTGCTAATAGTTCATTAACGCTCATACTATCTACCTTAAGCTCCTTCTTACTGGTAGCTGTTGCTATACCCATCATAATATAAAGAAGAAATATAAGAAGAAATAAAATGAGAGTTTTGTATTTATTTGTTGTTTATACCCTTGCTTCTACTATCTCTTGCATTAATCTATGCAGTCTATGGGTCATCCTGCTTCTAGCAATTGGATTTGCTCTGCTCTGATGGGTTATCACATATGTTATACCATTGAAAGTATTCCAGAGCGTATCCTCTCTTACTATGTCTACATCCACAGTCCTTACACCATTAACTTCATTAACGGTCAGTCTTATTGGTGTGTACTTATAGTACATGAATGGTAGTCTCAGTTCTACTAACCTCTCTGCTATTTCTTTATCAACCTTTATTTTAGTAGCTCTTCTGTAAAGTTCTATTAGTTGATGACAGTACTCCAATGCTGTCCTTAATGCTTCCCTAAATGCTTCCAGTAACTTATTAGCATCTCCTACATGTCTGGCATTGAATGTAACGTTGGGTATTTTAGCAGTGGCTCCATTCCTGCATGCTAGTCTATACATAAATGAATCTACACCTAATGCTGTAGTACCATCTATGCTATTCCTTATTGATACCCCATATTGTACTATATCATTAACCTCAACTGCTTCCTTCCTATCAGATAGCAGGTCTATCCTTATTGCATATCCATTCTTTGTATACTTCATCTGTAAGGTTGATAAATTAAGGTCATTGCTTACATCTGCTAACATCTGCATTATTAGCTGGTTGGGTATTATTACGAACTGTCTGCTGACTATGCTTACCAGATTCACTTTATCAGCGTTGTTATCTATGACTGCCTTTACCTTCCTTAATTCTGTGGTAGTATCAGCAGTCCTTAGTACCATCCTTGCTTCCCCTATGTTGTAGTTGAATGGGTAGTGTATGTCCGTTAATTCTATTGTGCCTATCACTGCTCTATCTGTGTGTATTGGGATACTCTCCATATCCCTCATTATATAATGATGTCAAGGAGTATAACATACGAAGAAAAGAAGAAGAGACTGGAAGATAGACGAGAGTTAGCAGAAGCATATCCGATAGCAAGGGTAGAAGCAAGAAGCAATAACAACAATAACAATACAGACCTAGCTAGACTAGAGAAGATAGCATCACTACTCAACAAAGCATCCTTAACCTACAAGGAAGCTATAAACTCCAATGGTAGTAAGCGTAGAGAGTTGCTAGAAGATGCATTCAGAGCATATGTAAATATAGTACCTTACCTAACTGATGCAACTCCTTACTTAACCAGTACAGTACTGAAGCAGATAAAGAACGTAGAGAAGATGATAGAATTAGAGATAGAACAGAGCATAAAAGCAGCTAGCATAGATATAGACAGTATTATGAAGGAAACGAGAAAGTCTTTCTTATAAACTCCTTATTGTTTTTATTTTTATTGACTAATAAAAATCCCCTACCTAATTGAAGTCTATTTATCTTATTACTATTACTAGCTGACTCGTTAACTTTAGCATACTATACACACCAAGCCATTAGGTTAACATAACATACTAAAACAAGTAGGTGTAATAAGAAGATTGATGACTAATAACTTCTCAATTAAATCAACTTTTAAGTAGATTAATGATCTTCGCCCCAAGATTCGAGACATTTGCTTCGTAGTTCTTGTAGAATTCTATGTTATGAACACTTGAAGTTTCATGTGCCATCTCATGAGCAACTATATCAATCAATCTGACCATTGCTAGGTCCTTTCTACCTTCCTCTAGAAGTCGCTTGGCTTCTCTAATACTAGAAGATTCTATGTTAATAATGATCGTACCTGGTAGATGTTGTGCTTCAGCCGTAATCTTCTTTCTGTATTCTACTGCAAAGCCAGAGAGTATACGGACTAACTCTCCTACATCTTTATACTCTCTTACCTCCTCTGTGGTAGCTGGTTCTCCTTTTGTCGATTCAGTCACAATTTCTTTTACTTCATCTCTTTTTATGGTACCGATAGCCCCCTCTATAATCTTCTTTAGTCCTGATGGTGCAACTATAGTGGTACCCAATCCTAATTGGTGAAATTTATCACCAACCTCCATGTCAGATTGATTCGTTTCAGAAACAACGAAAACTTTCTCCTGTAATAATATCTCCCTGCCAGTGACTTTCTCTCCTGAGGGGTATCGAAAAGCATATTTTCTATTAAGGTTTTGTCGCCATGCTTCTGGACTACCCGTAGTATATCATTCTTAATCCAAACGTTATTAACCAAAGTTGTATTATAAGCTATGCTAGGATAGAATTTCCTTTCTATAAAATCAAGTAGATCATTCAGGAATCTTCTGTAGCTATCATCATCGACTATATCATCACGTGAGGTAACCGCATTTAACGAATCGCAATTGACTTCGCCGAAGATGTAATAGTCTGTTGAGATCTCCTTCACAAAGAGGTCGTTTACGTATAGATTGATTGTAGCTTCTCTCTCCTTACTCTTGTCTTTACTCTTGAGTACTTCTTCAGGAATCCATAATACACCATTTATTCCATTTTGATTTATATGCATCGAGAAGGTTACATCACTCGGAGATGAGTACTCTTTCCTTGATACTAGTTCTTCGTTTACTTTTATATATTCTTCTCTTGTTTTTGCTACCATCTTTGCATATTCCTTAAAAGTATGGACATACTCAGAAAAGTCCCCTTCAACCCAGACCTTAGTTCCTTGTTTTGATCTCTCGCCTTTTTCAATCCAAACCTTCCCCTCTCTGTTTGTGGTTACTTTCCAGGATTCATTGTCCTTCCTAGTCTCCATGAACATCCTATCTGAAACTAGTAAGAAGGTAAGCCTTCCGAGACCAAACTCGCCGATTACCCCACTCTTGCCACGTTTACTTGTTCTTGCTATGGTATTCCAATATTCTTCTATTTCTTGTCTATCCATACCAGAACCGTCATCCTCAACCTCGATCAGATCTGACAAAATAGTTATCTTTATGTTCTTGGCTCCAGCGTCGACTGCGTTCTGAATGGCCTCTCTTATGAGAACATATTTGTTCTTGTACATTTTAAGCATAGAGTAGATAAGATTCTGAAGGTCAACTCTTAGATCCAATGACATCTATTTCACCAACTTACTTTTTGAGACCCCATGAACCTTCTCAACTCAACATGCGATCAGCGAATCCTTCCAACTCCTTTTTATGAGAAACCAAGATAACCTGTTGACACCCCAGCTCGTCCAGAATGTCTCGTATCTTGAATAGTTGCTCTTTACTGAAGCCATCACTACACTCATCTATCTTACTAATGAGATGGTGAGTGTATATAAAGTTATGGTTCTGTTTGGTGTGTTGAATAACTAAATCTTGCTATGTTATAGCATAACCTATACTACTATTACTACTATTACTATACCATTACTACTATTACTACTATTCATTCTTATGAATATGTTGTATATATGGATGCTTTAAGCATCAATTCTTTAATTAACTATATTATCCCATCTTATTATGGATGATACATACTCCCCAAACGTTCTCTTCAATGATGATATAACTGATTCAGTAAGCAATCCATCTTAACCCATCCATGTCTCTTCTTCCATTCTGGATAACTGAATGAATGGATGAATGAATGAATCTTGCCCCTTCCTTACCTCTGTTCATGATATTAAGCTCTTTAGACCAGTTATCTAGAAACTCCATATCTAGCAGTATCTCTCCTCTTCTTACCAATGCTTCATTGTACTCCTTCCAGTTCCTATCAGGCATGAATCAGTGTATAAGCAAGTGATCAAAATATTATTCCGTCAAATATCTGTGATCTTTTGCTTAATTATTCGACACAGCATTATCATTCGATCAATTTATATGATACTATACAGAATCTCATACATGCTTATTGATGTTTTTGTTGATGAGGCTGGTGATCTAGGTTTTAATCTAAGATCATCAAAGACCTTTGTAGTCTCTTATTTTACAACCCAGGACTCTCAAAGGATTCGTACTGATACTAAAAGATTACTGAAGCGTATTAATAACAAATATAAACGAAAGATATCTGAGTTCAAGTTCAGCAAGGATTCATGTGAAATAAAGAATCGATTATTTAACCTTATAAAGGAAATGGATATATGTATAGGTTATGTTGCTATCGAAAAAAGAGCAGTAAAAGACGAACTGAAAGACAAACCTTTAATTCTGTATAACTATTTAATTGTAAATTATCCTATCACTAACATCCTTAGCCGTTATAATCTAACTAAAATTTCATTTATACTAGATAAGAATCTAACAAAAGAAGCAAGAAGAATGTTCGATGACTATTTGAAAGGTAAAGTATCATGGAAGAGTTTTTTGATGAGCAAAGATGAACCAGCTATTAATATTTGTCATCTCGATTCTCAAGAGGACCCCTGCATACAGGTTGCAGATTATCTTGCTGATGCAATATTCTCAAAATTTGAACATAATAACAACATATACTATGATTTAATCAAAGATAAGATTCAATTTAAAGATTCATGGGGTAGGCTAAATTGGTGAATTGGTATTGGTGAACCTTGCCCTACTCGCTCCCATCCTGTCTCCACAGGCCTCATCCTTTCGGGCAAGACTTACTCACCAATGTATTCTATACATTGACTAACATATAAATATTATCGTAAAGGATTAAATATTCCGTGATCTAAGTCTACGTTTTATATCCCTAAATATTATAAAAACCGACTTTACATGTGAGCCATGGAAAGCCTTTGCTTCACTTGAGACCAAAAGATACCGATTTGCATCCCTCTACGATCCATTATTGGCAGTAAATACTTCTAAGATAGACCCTCTTCCCCATCAGATAGAAGCGGTTTATGGTTACATTCTAAAGCTACCAAGGATACGCTTCTTAATAGCAGATGATCCAGGAGCTG
>Ga0209393_1000168_pt1 | contig 33297 bp, 39 predicted proteins | sample SSWtaG_2_FD_184117 | JGI IMG/M metagenome (GOLD analysis project Ga0209393, IMG submission 184117) | Hot spring microbial communities from Sandy's Spring West, USA to study Microbial Dark Matter (Phase II) - SSWsed_130316 (SPAdes)... | ecosystem: Environmental > Aquatic > Thermal springs > Hot...
GAATAATAAGATGATAATAATATTATATAATATTATTATCATCTTATTATTCACCTTTCAATTCTCCCCCGATCATTATATCGGATTTAATGGTGTATGTTATATCGCAGTTGCGCCTTATTTATAGCGCGCTTATTATTATTATCGTCGTTATTATTCGGTGTTGTTAGTATCGTCGTATATTATGTGTTATCTTCTGGGCGCCGTGTTGTTATTAATGATCGGCGCGCTTGGTCTGTTAATATTGCGTATCTGTAGATGTGGTGTTTAACAGGGCGGCAGGGTAAGAGCTAATAGAATCTGCCTGCATACGTTGCGCGGTATTTACAGTACGTCCTGCGGCGCTAGTAAGATAACTAACTGTACGGCGCTGACGCGATATACGTGTGGCGCGTGTCGAGGAGAGGAGATGTGTGAAAAAAGTGTGTCTGCCGTTAGACGAATTACAGCATGCAACTTCCTTCGCAACTTTTGCCGTAGTCTATGAAAGCGTCAAGAGTGCTTAACTTGCTAGCGCGTCTGTAGAACTCCTGTAGTGTCAGACCTAGTTGTGCTAGGCGGAACGGTGCTGATGGTGTCTTGCTTTTTCTGTTTTCGTTTATGGCCTTGTCTATTTCCAACAGTTGTTGAAACTCTTCGGGGTAATGGCGTATCAGAAGGGCTATGTGGTGTATCGGCATGCCTGCCAGGCAGAGGCACTCGCCTGAAAAGCCGATTTTACGCCACACTGGAGATTCAGGTATGCCATACTGTCTCATCAATTTCATGACCACAGAGTCGTCCATGCGCAACAGCGGCATCCACAGCTTCACCTTCACCTTGCCGCCATAGACGTGGTCTGCGAATACTTGTTTGTACAGCTTTTCCCTGAACCTGCTTTCTTTGCCGCGTATGCCTAAGACAACGAAATCGCCCGGACGGTAGTTTTCCTGCAAATAGCGAACTGTCGGTTTTAACTTCAGATCACGCACGCACCACCTGTAGCGATACGGAAACAGTGAAGGCCACATGCCGTATCTTTCAGCGTATTCGCGGAAAGTTCGCTCTGGTTTGATGACTGCAAGCTCCACGCCAAGCCATTCAGCATAGCGGTAGACGTATTCTCTGGTTTCCTTGATGTAAATGGTAGTGTCTATATGAACTAGTCTAAACTCCCAGCCTCGAGCGTCGGCCACCTGTTTTGCTATGCGGCACGCCAACGCGCTGTCTCTCCCGCCGCTGAAGAAGCAGTGTATTTTGCGCGTCTCTACTTCTATTCCAACGGCCACAGCCCCTCTCTGAATGCGTTTCTGAACGGTGAGCGCTTTGCGACGATCACCACGTCGATGTCGTCGAACCCGTCGTTGCTCGTTACAATGACATCCTTCAGGTTTCTGCCGTAGACGATATAGTCGTCGCTTTCTGTCACCGCTATCCACATGTCGCCTATCCTATACAGCGCAGGGAAGTCGTACTCGATGATCTCCTTATGCAGACTGCCGTCGAGGTCGCGGTACGTTATAACCCCCGCCACCATGTATACGCTTCTCGCCTTTGCCGCGGGGCTTTTTGTTTCTGCACGGGTTTGGTTTTGGACACCCATGATCACCAAGAACACACAGGTTTAAAAACTTTTCGCCCACACATGCCCCGGCCTCTGCGCGCCGTAGCAACACGCAACTAAGAAAAAACACCGAGACAGCCTAAAAGAAATAAAGAAAAGAAAAAAAGAAGGCGGGGTTTAGAAAAACGGCGGGAAGACCTGTTGCGGGGCCGGCGCCTCCACCTGCAGAACGTTGCTTGGGAAAACTACTATCCTCCTGCGGCCGTCGTCAACCTCCATGATCCACGTAGCGTGTCTCAAACCCAGCTCCTCGTAGATGCCGTCCAGCTCCGCGGCCACGTACTCGTCCAAGCCCGCTTCATAGACCGCCGCTACGCCCCAGTTGCCGAGCCTTATTAAGTCGTTTTTTTGTTGGACCATGGACAACCATAACTCACGGGTTTAAAAACTTTTCCACCGCCTAGAAGCAACAGCTAGACTGCTACGGCTACGGCAATGCGCGCAACACGTCTAGACACGCGGCGCAACGCTTAAAAATGCGGACGATGGAGATACGCATCCCGCCTCGGGGCAAGCCCAGGACGGGATAGCGCCGCCGCGCGACGACCCCCGGGGGGCCGGGGACCACCGTCGCGCGGGCCCACGCGGCGCGTCTATACGCCACCCATGCGCCGGGCGCGCGTGGGGGCGGGGGCCTCTCCCGCGTGGGCGCGGCTCAGCCGCGGAGGCGTAGCCCCAGCGAAATTCCCCCCGGGCGCCGCACTGCGGCCCGCGTCGTCGGCCGGCTCTAAAGGGGGCCGGGGGCCTAGGGGGGGTGGCCCGGCGCGCAGACGCGCCCCGCCGCGGGCTCCGCCGCGGTGCCTATTTGTGTTTATGTTTAAGAAATAGAAATATGTAGCATACGGCGCGGCCCACGGCGCGGATATATATTTGACAAATGTAAGTCCAGGGCAGGGTGTACAAACATCCCCGACGAAAAACAAAAACCCCCACCCTCGTTATCCGTATTCCAGCAGAAGAACATAAAAAATGGATAACAACGCCAAGACGAAAACGCCAAAAAACAGACACCCAAAACAAAAACAGATGCAAAAAAAGAGAAAAACGCAAACAGGGAACCAGGTTATAGAAAAGAAATAATTACTTTTTTGTTTGTATTGAATGTCTGTTTTGCAGTATTGCGAGACGTACGGCAAGGAATGCGGCAATGAGTATTATGGCCACGGCAATGGCTATTATTATTATGCCGAGCCAGAACAGGATGTACAGAGCTATTTCGAATCCCGTTGGAAGCACGGGGCGCGGTATGTTTGTTGTCTGCGAGATGTAGTATGACGCGTGTATGTATATCCAGTATATCGAGTACGGTATTAACAATAAAATACCTATGCCGAACAGCCGCCAGCCAATGTTTTGCAACTGAGTATACCGCTGGTAGTCTTTTTCCATGTCTTTTTCCATGCGGGAAAAATATTATCTGCTTAATAAGCTTTAATCGAGAACAAACGCGCCGCTACCAGAATATCCTGGACGTGCTATTACTTTGTCTTTGCTGTATGCTATGTATGCCTCTATTGCGTAAATCTTGCCGTTGTTTGAGACATATGCGACGCCTTTACCTATTATCTTTGCGTTGATCTCGACAAAATCCGCCATCATATAATCATACGCTACGTAGTATATGGATGAGCCAACTGGGTTGCCAGTATAATACGGTGTCGGAGTGAAGCCAGCAATCTTTCCGCTTGCGTTGCCAAAAGACAGTATCAGGTCAGGCATTTCTTTTTCGACCCCCCTGTCTATCAAAGCGAAGTCGTATTTGTTCACACAGTTGCGGAACAGACATAAAACAGGGTTATACTGTATTAGCGGCATCCTGTCGATTACTTCGACACGTTCGATTTTCAGATTTCTGCAACCTGCGCCGTAGCAACGCGCGTAGAGCGGAGATGAATCTATACAATGAGAAGCCGTGGCGTAGCGGCCATTTGCGCCGAAAGGGGGCGAACATTTGACGAGTGTGCCATACTCCGCACTCATGAACTTCAGTTCTCCAGTCTCTTCGACGTGCCATCCCTCATGCATCATCTTCATAGCGTAGTTGTCAATTTTTCTGACGAACAGTATCTTCCTCTCGGGGTCGACAAACACGACGTTTTTCTTACGGAAAAACATAACCGAATCTCGTAGGTCGGAATTTAAAACTTTGGATCATTATGGACACCGTGGCTCTTCTGCATTTTTCCAAATAACAACGCGAGTAGTATAATCAACGTGATGACTATTGCCGCGATGACGACATAGCTATGTTCTTTATACGAGTCCGCTTCATATCCCGTCTCGGTTTTTGTCACAACTTCAGTCACAGTTTGTGTTATAGTCTCAGTAGCCGCAGACGTCACATATATTGTTTCCGTCTTCGTCACGTGTTCAGTAATCGTCGTAGCCAGAGTAACTGTCTGCGTCTTGGTAAGTGTTGTTGTATAGGTAGTTGTGGCATGTATCGTCGTCGTGGTAACTGTTGTGGTTGTTGGGGGTGGGCATGGGGAGAACGTCACTGTTACGCTAAGTTGCGCGTTCTGTGTAGATGCAAATGCGAGTTTTACCAAGTTGCCGCTGGGCGTGGCGTTGACCAGGACGTTGCTTTTGATCACATACGTACCATTCCAATCGTTGACATAATACATGCAATAACGCGCAGTATTGGGCGCAAGCGCGCCGTTGCATTCATTGAACGGTTGGTAGGGCGGCTCTCTTCCCCAAGTCCATGGCGACAGCAGGAACTGTATGTATGCCTCCGCGATATCGCTAACAGACGAGCTATATACTTGTGTAGCATGGTGCGCTCCATAGCGCCACGCCAGCCATGCGAAAAATGCGCCGTATCTGTACCAGTCTATTGTCCATTCAGTTAGTGAGAACGGGTTGCGCGTGTAGAGCATGTTGTCCCAGAATCTTGAGACGTGGCCATAGTGTTGCCATCTGTCGCCTGCTATATACACAGACGCAAGACCCTCTGCATGTGCCTCGACGTACCACGAGTACTGAGCGCCCCACTGTTTTTGTACCGCCATCTGGAGCGCATGTGCCATTTCGTGAAACGCCATGTGTCTGATCTGGTATTGTTGCAAGTCGCATGCGAACTCCATACGCGTCGCGCAAAGCGAGCCGTATGTCAGCGCCATCTGGCTCAATCTGCTTGATAAAACAACGTGGAAGTTCGGACAAAGCGCGGGGCACTGCACGTCTCTGCAGTAAACGTCATACGCCTCCTTGAGACTACTCGTCACAGACGTCACGTAGTGTTCGGGTGCGTTGCATTCGTTCACCACAAGATACTGCGCAAACGCATGCGACACGATTGCGGCAAAAAATAAAAAGCACCAACGCGGGCAGAGGCTCATCCTGTGTCTTGCGTTTCCTCGTGCGTTGTGAATAGTCGCATCAGACGTTTAAGCTCCATGAGCTCCGCCATCATGTGTCTGTACATCCTCGCGATTATGTTGCCGATTGTGGCGGCCGAAAAGAATATTGTGAGCAACCACGACGCAACAGTGAACATATCGTAGCGGTATGTAAACAGAGACGCAGACGAGTATGCGCCGAATAGTGTCGCGAGAGCCATGTACACATACATGGCATCACCGCGCGTCGCCATCCCGGCTAAGACGCCAAACATTGCCAGCAGGACGACCCAAGCAGTTATGTCGACTGTGTACACGATCATACCACCGACAGGCCGTATTTAGCTGCCAACACTGCGGAATATGTTGCCGTGTATACTGCTACGTCTTTAGCTGATTGGTCGCTAAACCATTGATACGTTACATACAACGCTGTAATCACTGCGCTTGCTATCGCGCCTGACACATCTATAGTTGCAGTGTTAGCAGCGACTGTAGCTAACGCTACGTGGCCCAAATCTGTGTGCTGTATAGACCTAAATCGCATAACAACACGTGAGAGTACAAACGCCAAGCCTGCAAGGATGTAGATTAATTCGGTAACCATACCGTTTTATTCCGCGTGGAAATATAAATGTAATTATCTGTGCAACGCCAGCAACCTACGCAACCGTTTACGCGTGTTGTCTTCTGTCCGTTTTATGGCATGCCTCGCTACATACCTCGCTACATATTGTCTTAATGGAACATAGCCATTATTTATGTCCACATCCATGGTTGCAAATGGCAGTAACTGTTAAATACATTTGAAATACATGATGGTATGGCCCGGGGTGAGGTAAAAAACGCGGTATATCAAGCGGTTGTACAACACGGTTGTTTATCGCCCAAAGAAATAGCCGACATAGTAGGCATACCAAGAGACATAGTAAATAGCGTCGTCCGAATGATGGTGAAACAGGGGATATTGGTGGCAATACGCGGCAAAAACCGTTGGCGGGGGCTTGTATACTGCGCGCCTGAAACGATGCGTGATTTAAACGAGAGCGGCATGGTTGTGCAGACATGGATAAGAGTTAGCCTGTGTATCTCGTTGCCCCTCGACCTAGTGACCGAGCTCAAAAACGTGGCAAGAGAATACGACATGCCAGTGTCGCACGTAATTGAACAAATGTTGAGATCGCAACTACGTCCAGTCGAAAACGCGGCTTATAACCAGCATATAAAATCTGTTGATGTGATAAACGACAACGATGTGGAGATTGAAAAAATGTTAATAAACGGCAGGTAGGATGCCACGCGGAGTCGCATTCAAAACACTTGGCCGCATCGGCATGGTGTACGATGTTGTGAGCAAGCATGGATGTACGACGATATCGGTACTATCACACGAACTCGGCACGACGCGTGCCCAGACGTGGAGCGCCTTGAGATATCTTGAGAAGGTCGGTTTGATACGTCGACAGAAATTTTCACGCATTATGTTTTACTGCCGTTCGGACACCGTTCTAACCATGGATCACATAATAAAAGCACTTAATTTCAACGGCAGAAGACATATACGCATTAGCGATATACTCCAGGCCGTTTGCGCATATATATCGTCATCACGTGGACGGACGGCAGTCATCAGAGTTAGTTACATTCTGCGTCACCTGTTTTTAGACAACTCACCGATAATGAATGCCGTACTTACAGATATCTTAACCCATATAATGCACGATGCCGTGATAAGAGTGGAGCGTGAAGAAACAAAAACGAGAATATATGTCGATATAAAAAAGGCGCAAAGGCAACTGCAGTCAATCTGTAGTGGTTGAATCTATTTGCACGATTTTTCCGTCACAGTTGCTTTTTCCGCACAACGGGTTTTTCCAGAAGCCGGCAGAGTTGGACGAACGACTTAAAGAAAACTGCGAGAGAAATTAAATGACGCACGCCTGTTCCAACCATGCCATGAGCCATTCTGCGCTTTCTGACATGTTACGCGGCATATATCTCCCATCTGTCTTTTCCTTTAGTTTGGCGTTGGGCGCCATGTGATATGCAGCTGTGTCAAATGAGTAGATCTGGTTCAAAGTGTCGCCTAGATAACGCAAAACCCTGAGCGCCGGTCCCAAAAGATGCACCTTTTTCTGATAGAGTATACGCAATGCGCGTTCTATACGTTCGGCACATAGACGTGGCCTGGCTGCGCATGTTGCGTCGCAGTGTTTGCGCGACGGAAGTGCGACAATCTCTGTCTCGTCTATGAGATTCATATATCTATCTAGATCTGTGTAAAACGACTGCAGGACGAGAACCGGGTTTGCGCCAAGCCGTTTGATTATTTGAGCGTATTTATGCCAGTTTTCTATAGTTTTCGTAGCGTCGCAGAAAACATCTGGAACAACTGCGTAGACGTCGGCGCGCACTACCGTCGAGACGCGTTTTATGACACGTAGATATTCTTGAAGCTGAACACCGTGGACAGCGGCGGCTATTCCTATGTCGATCAAAACAGGTGTGGCCTTCGAAACGCAACCGCACCTGGATGGTGTACATAGGCAACCGATCTCTATTTTGCGTCTTTGAAGCGATATGTCTATTGGGTCTGGTACGTAGATAATCATAAGCTGTCTATTTGTTCTTTTTCATGCCGCTTTTTCCTTCCTCTTCGCAGTGAAAATGCCTGCAGATGCGTTCCAAGCCTTTTAGTCTCAACCCATGGTTCACCATGTACACTGCTACAATTTATGTTTTTAAACCTAACTGTAGTGATGATGAGCATAAATAGGCATCTTAGCATACCTCATATATATGGGCGCAACACCGCTACGGACGTATTTGGTATCGCAGAAATATTTATAAACTGCTTGTTTTTTGAAAACCATGGAAACCAAACAAACACATAACGGAAACCAGCACAGCACTGTCGACGCGAAAAAGAGCCTGAACAATATATTGATTCTGGTCAACGAACTGCGTAGTGCGTACGAAGAGGAGATTAGGTTGTGGTTTGTTGAGCGTGCAAAAAAATGTGGCGACGATTTGTCATGCATGCATGATGTTTTCGCAAGGCATAACGTATACAAGCAAACACGTGTCCATGAATATGTTGAATATGTGGCGCAACGGCTAATACCTGTCATAGAGAAGCTGTGTGCTACGCCAGGCAGAAGACATGAACCTCTAATTACGTTGTATTTGCCGATTGGGGATGGGATCTGGGAATACAGATACTACAGAACGCGTTGCGACGACTTTGTGAAATTTGCAAGGAATCTCGCCAACGATTTGTGGCAAAAACAGGTGATTAGTATAGATACTAACGTGGAGCTATGAGCGTGGAAGTTTCCCCTGTAGGTAAGGAGATAAAGATAACTATGCACGACGCAGAGGTTGTGTGTCCATGCTCAAATATATGGTCTGAGGATTATGGAAAGGCTGTTCTTTATCTAAGCGTAGAAGAGGCTCTGCAACTGGCCAAGGATATTTTGCGTGCCATTAAGACTGTGCTATCGAACGAATCTGATACGGCGGTTTTGGAGTAGTAATCTCGACCCGTTTTTCTCAGTTTTTAAAAATAATACGGCCGTATCATTAGAATCATGGTTTTACATGGTAGGCCACAACAGTTATTAACATGTACTATCTTCTCCGTATGGCCTACGACTACTTGATACGGGTTGCGGAGTTGCTTGAGGTCTCTGGTTTCAACGTTGTGCCGGTGACCGCGGAAAAACGGCCTTTGGGGCGTTGGTCGTCAAATGAGAAACTCTACAGCGCCGAAGACGTAGCCAAAATGCGGGATAGGGTAAGGGCAATTGCCATAACGGGCGATTACTACGCGAATAGTGAGTATGCAGTTATCATCCTTGACATAGATGAGCCAGACACGGCGGATGCAGTCCTGTCAACGGTGTTTAGAGATTGGCGCCGCGAACTGTGCGGCGGATACGACGCGTTCTGCGGCCTTACTGGCCCGCGGCCCAAGGGCAAGGTCAAATGCAATAGTGACATATGCGTGAACGAAGAGACGGGAGAACGCATGCGCGTCGACGAAGTGAAACGCGGTATGTATGTGGTGTTGCGCGTGTTGCGTAATTGTGCTGGTAACCTTTCGACCTCGCGGTTCGGCGCAATAGAGCTGATCTTTAACAACATGCAGACGGTGTATGGCGATCACCCCTCTGGCCTGCGCTATGAGTTTGCCAAATGGTTAGATGACAGGTGGGTGAAGACTGACACCCCAGGTCCTGGCGTCATACTGACATGCGACGAATTTTCGCGTTTAATATCAGCACTGAGGAAATTGAGGCCGTCAAACGACATACAGAAGACGCAACATGTGGCCACGTTGCCCCAATGCCGCGAATATAAACCACTTGCGGATCCGCAACTCCTGTTGGAAACGCTTAAACGTCTGTGGCCGGCCAAACGCGAAGACGGTTCGTATTTCCATGATGAGATTCTCTACGCAGTGATTGGTGTGGCATGGTGGAGATGTATTGATCATGAATCTTTGAAGGCCGTATTGTCAGAACTTTTCAGCTGGGCTGTGAAGGAGGGTTACGACAACGAGCGCAAAGTACGCGAACATTGGACTCAGACATTTAATTACATCTACGGTGGGAAGGCGCAAAAGGTGTGGGGTATCAGGTATCTCGAGAACGTGGTTAGTAACGTGGCACGCGCCATGGGTCTTGACGACGGTGAAAGCAACGACATACTTGACGACATTCTGAAAGCAATAGGAATAGGAGAGCTACACAGACCTGTTTGTACCACAATAAAATACATACGCACGCAGAAAAACGGCAAATTTGTATCTATGCCTGCCGTAAAGCTGTGCAACAGCAAGCAGGGTATAGTGAAGGTCGAGAAAAAACATAAGGACGGCAACGTAGTGACTACAGTCACCAAAGTTGTTAATGCGTATATCAGTGAAATGACCATCTATAGAGATGCCGAACTCGATATAGACTACATATCGGCAAAGGTGGAGATTCCGCAACTTGCAACAGAAGAGAGGCTGTCGATGGCGCGCATCTCTGCGCTCGAGCGTATACTCAGACGTCGACAGGTAGTGACTAGTCCGAACTGGCAGGTGCTTATTGACTATTACCCGCGGCAGGTTGATTACATCATTAGCGGTTTCGTCTGCGGCCCCGAGCCTGATCGATATCCATGTGCGGTACGCGACTATTTCGATACAGGTTGCCTTACAGACACAACACGCGAAGAGAGCCGGGTTGCGATAGAACGCTTCACAGAACTGCTGAGCAAATATGCGCCGTCAGGCGCATGGTACGCCACCGCGATTACCGCCTTTTTCCATGGCGCTTTTCAGAACTTTTTCTTCACGCGCAAGCTTTGGGGCGTAAGGCCGCAGATTCTGGCGTTTGTCGGGCCGCGGGGCACCGGCAAGACTACGATTGCGCGTACGTTGTTAGAGACGTTCTTTCCCCGCGTTGCGCACAAGCTGTTTTTAGGGGCGGCATCTGTGCTGACACCGGCACGTGTTGGCAGAATGCAGGATAACCTAGTCACAACGCTTATGGTCATTGACGAAGTAGAAAGCGTTTCGCATAAACAAGATGTGTATGCAACGTTGAAGAGCTATATCTCAAATCCCACAGCATGGCGCACCGCCATGGGAGATGAGTGGCCCGCGCGGGCCGGCCTCATTCTTACAGCCAACGCATTGGTTGTAGACGATCCAGAACTTATGGATAAGATCTACACTATACATTTCACAGACACGCCTCAACTTGAAAAGCGCTCTGAGTTCGCACGTGAGCTACTGTACGCGCTCAAATACATGAACAAATTCGGCGCGTACTATCTTAAGTATGCAGAGACGCATTGGCAGGACGTCAAGGAGTATATACTTGCTTCAAGCGCGTCGCGCGGTGCGGAGCTCTACGCCAAAGCGATAGCCGACGACCTGAACATATCTATCGAACTTACGGAGCCTGGAGATGCATCCACTGTTGTTGTCACCGCTGTCGATAAATACATAAGATGGATGTACAACTATGTAGTCCGGTTTAGCGGCATAATACGCGACGATGCCATGCCGGCATGGCGCGTCGTTGACGAGGCGTTGCAAAAGTCTCTGCTACCTCATCATCGTGCCGTGAATGACCACGTGCTAATAATGAGGACGATACAGAGCGAAATTATGGTGAACATCAGGACATTGTGTGAGGAACTGGGAGGCAAACTTGATCGACATGGTTGCGTCGTTGAGCGTAATGTTGTGATAGACAAGTTTTACGAGTCGTAGCTTCCTCTCAAGCGACCTCTGTTAAATAAATAAAAAAGTGGTCTGAACCTTCAACAATGCGGGTAGTGTTTGTCGACAGTCTACATACCTACGCTTTCTGGCACGATACACACTATATACTTTACGTAGAGCCAATTTCCGATATAGAGACTTTAGTAAAGAGAATCAGGGAACTGGTGTCGGGTTGCGACGATGTTAAATATGTACACTTCATCAGGGATATATACGTGATAGATATGCTACGCAGATACTTCAAAGACCTGCACCCCGACTTGACGCGGGCACAGTACAGATACCGAGTAGGCGACGTGATCGTTGTTGTGACGCCACAAGCCGCAATAGACACGTACACATATCACATAATCACAGCAATGCCGGTACCTCACAACCCTTAAGCGCAAAACTTAAATACATGAAATTTCATTAACACCCATGGAAACCAAAAACGGGAGAATAATAAAGGTCTCGTGGAGAATTACGAACGCAGGTGGCCTTACGATACCAATTGCGTTCAAGTTAGAAGGGTTCAAGCTCTCCTACATAAGACCAATAGCCGAAGAATCTAGCAACTCGGGGACGCATGGCATGTACTATTATAGCGACGTAGATTTGATTCTGCAACTCATCCAAAGCAATAAGACTCTACACAGATATGTGCAGATTCATACATGCAACACGAATGCTTCACTGTGCGAACAAGTGAAGAAATTAGCCTACGAAGAGTGGGTGTTAAAGCGAAAGGAGCCAAGAAGAGTCGTGGACAGGATACTGTCTGAAGCGAAGCCGTGATCACCTTAGTAGTGAGAGATAAGGAATACAGGTGGCGGTGGAGTCGAGACGTTGTGGAGATACTTAGGAAGTTTGCGAGGTTTGATGGAAACACAAAAACGTGGCATGCGGACACAGTCCCATGTTGGGCCGCCAGTGTTCTTGGCGTGGAGCAGTGTAGCGACGTGAGGTGGTACCGAGGCTACGCGTATATCTCAAACGTGTCGCAAGAGATAATAGAGCGCGAAACGTGTTACACAATTGAGAGGTGGAAACCTATGACATGTGAAGATATGTGTTCTTCGTTATCATGCTTGGATAGGTGCAAAACTGAGGGCTGGCGCAAAGTTGCCAAGGTCAAGGAGAAAATCTGTCTTGCAAAGAAGACAGAAAAAGGCGACTGGGCCGTGCCCAGAGGGCTGGTGTTACGCGTCGCTAAAAATGTCCACGATTTTGCCGAGTTTCTGAAACCGCTCGAGACAAATGAAGTGTTACGCGACTACCAGATCCAGGTTGTTAACAACCTGTGGTCGCAACTACGCAAGATTGGTTGCGGCACAGTGATGATGGCGACTGGCGCTGGCAAGAGTTTCACTGCGGGTTACCTAGCTAAGCAACTCGAACGTAGCGGATACACGGTGGTAATGACTGCGTTGCAAGTTGACTTAGTGAACCAACTGGTGGAGTTCGCGCGGAGGTTTGGCGTAAAGAATGTTTACGGTGTTACAATACAAACACTATATAGACGTCTCGCCAAGAGAAACGTGGCAGAAGACGCGGAAGACGAAGAAGACAGAGAGTTGTTAAATGCGTATGCAGATGAGATTGAGATAAGCGACGACATCGTGGAGATACTCAGACGCAAAGACACCGCCGTGATACTCGACGAAGCACACCACGTGCCGGCAGAAACGGTGAAACGTGTGGTTACAGAGATAGGAGACGGATGGGGGTTGCGGATAGGTTTGACCGCAACCCCCTGGAGAAATGACGGCAGAGATCTTGAGATATATGCGGTTCTTGGCGATGTTGTTGAACCACGTATTTCGTCGTCATATCTGATTTCTCGCAACTACGCAGTACCAGTTGAGATCCGCGTAGTCAACGCGCCTAGTTGCGATGTCAATTGTGCAGACGACGGGGCGAAGGGCTTCATGTGCATACGCAAGGCGCTTGTGGAATGTGATAAACGGAACAAACTCATCGTGAAGCTTGCCATAGAAAGCAAAAAGCCGGTCTTAGTGACCACCAAGCTTGTCAAACATGCCGAACTGCTTTACAGACTTATTAAGCAAACTGGAGCATCGGTCGCTCTCGCAACAGGTGCTGTGAAAGGCGAGAAGCGCAAGGAGATATACAGAAACGTGCTGGATGGCAGGATAGACATATTAGTCGCCACAACAATTGCAGAGGAGGGTCTCGACCTGCCGCCGTTACAAACGATGATACTTGCGCTCGCAGACAAGAGCAGGACACGTACGTTGCAACGTGCCGGCCGTCTTGTGAGGCCTTGGCCGGGGAAAGAGACAGGAGTGTTGTATGAGATTAGGGACAATGTTGAGTTCTTCGACGAACACCTGGAGCAACGCTTAAAACTATATGCAACCGAGCCAATGTGGAAGATAACAATCGACGAACGGAGGTATGGATAACGTAGTGGAAATAGATGTGATAAAACGCAGGTACGGATACGTGATACGTGTTCCTGCAGACGTTTTAGGACGCTACGTCCCGGAATATCTAAAGCTTGTGTGCAACGGTAGGGATGAGATTGTCGCGCGTCTTGTCTACAGGTCTACTAACTACGCGTATTACCGTGTCTACTTCAAATACGTCTTCAGGCTACTCAGCAGTCTGGAAAATGGTGTACCATGTACATTGCTCATTGATAATGGACAAAACATTTAAATATGAGCAATTATTTTGAACCCATGGGCAAGGTCTATCTACACGAGAAGAAAATCACCACAAGGAGACGCACAGTAAGGGTGAAAGTTATGACGAAACAAACACCGCCAAGAAAAGCTTTAATACGTTTGGTAACAGAAAACGAATCGTTTGATGTTGTAGGCACATTGGTGACGGCCTACACTAAAAACGACGGTTTCATAGCGTACTATGACTTACTGGCGCGGTACCGCGACATGGTTGAGCAACATTTACACAAGATACAAGATGCTATCTTGTTAGGCGAGGCTACGGGTGAAACGGCAGACGAGACAGTGCAGACGCGGTAGAGCGCATGTCCGAGTCGTTGCGTAAAAAAATTCTTGAGTTTTTGGAGAGTTTGAAAGACGGAGTCACGTCCAAATATGAAAACAACGAAATCGTATGGCTTTTAGATCCAGCTGCAGATTATGACATGTACGCCAAACAGGTTGGCAACAGCTTGACCATTTATCTTTATTCCAGATACGCACGATGTATAGTACGTGTATATATCGACAAAAACGACAACTGGCGTCTCAGGAGTGTGTCATGTCGATGAACAACGATATTTACGAAACACAAAGAAGCTACACGCGCGGCACATTTGAACTTATGTCTCATCTCGGCATATACCTACAATGTTCATATTGTGGATATGTGTTCGACATGCCGCGGATAGATGACCACATGCGTTGCCCACGTTGTGGTTCAGTTATACACATGCTTGAGGCTCCTGTCGTTGAGGTCAGGAAAAAACGCAGGAGGCTGAAATAATGAGCACCGTCTGGGTGCCAGATGAGCTGAAACAACGCATCGAGTTCTACGCGAAGATACATGGCAAACCTTTATGGCGGGTGGTAGAAGACGCCATGGTATTTTACGAGATGTTTCACAAAGGCGCTTTGATAGACAGGAAGACACATAACCTCAACGTGCCACAGGCAGCAAAGGCCGTTTGGTATATGGTGAAACTCGGAATAGGTGTTGGCGCCCTGAAAGCTGAACTGACGCCACAACGCGCAGAGCTACTGCAGAAGACGATAAAGCAGGTCAGAGAAAGACTCAACATAGACGTGGCTCTCTTGGAACGCGCTTTGTATGACTACATCCAGAAGAAACTTTCACATGACATGAACGAAGAGGAAAAACGCGACGCGGAGATTGAACTAACGAACGCGTTGAAGCTGGTCTACCTGGACATCATCTACAGCCTTTTCACCCGGCATGAAGGCTAGCTTTTCGTACACACATGTTGGTGAAGAAAAAGGAGAGCTGTTTCAATTGGCGTGGTTTTTCTATTTTTTTATTATCTTTATAACTCCGCGTCTTTCAAGTTCGGCTTTTCCGTAGAGCCAAATCATATATTTCAGTTTTGAAATTTCGCTTTTCAACTTAAGCAACAGTTCGCGTGAATTGGCGTAGTGGATGTGGAAAATCTGCGACATAACGTCGTTGCATTGCAGTTGTACAGCAGCTTGGTATTGTTCCCACGGCAAATTGTATTTTGTGGTTTCGAGTATGGTGGCCACACAGTTATCTATTTCGACCTCGACAGGCAGGACTACCAGGTCTATCTCGCGTCTCTGTCTAGATGTAGAAGAAGCACCCATGAGAGGAAAAATACTGTGTGTATATATTTACGTTGCTATCTCCGTCTGCCGTAACGTTCTAGGAACCTGTGCATCCTCTTGACATTAGCGACGACTTTCCTTGCCGTGTTGAACAGGTCTCTTAATTCGTCCTTTGTATATTCGTCCTTCTGGTCTAAGGTGGCAAGTTCATAGGAGAGCTCTTGTGCGCTCGATAGCAGGTCGAGGAATATCGATTGGAGTTCGGCAACTGTTTTGTCTTCGGGCGTTTCTATGCGAACCTCTTTCTTCTCTTCGGTTTTTATTTCGCTACCCATGGACGAGGACAAATACGGGTATTTAAGCATTACTAGATGAGTAAACTGCGTTTCTTAACGGCCTCGCCGATCTCTATCTTTCTTGTCATCAGGCGTAATATCCACTCTCTGCTACGTTCATACAGCTCATTCAGCTTGCTCTCGTCTAGGCCCATCGATTTCCAATAAGTTATCCAATAGGTCTTGGTCTCCTCATCCGTCAGCAGTTCAAAAACTCTGTGGCCCCAGCCGTGCCGCTTAACCAACCCGATAAGGTGCTTCAGCGCGTTTGCATACATGTTCTGCGTAAACACGTCCTCATCCTGCGCGAAAGTTCTTGCAAATGCGTCAACCAGGTGGACAAACGCCATCAGTTGCCCCCACGTCTCTACGCGCCTAGACTTCCAGTACGTTTCGCGCTCTTCGCCAGTGGCGTAGTTTGCGAGAGCCATAGGCGTATAGAGGTACCCAGAGATGTTTCTTTTGATCATCCTGTCTACGGTGTCTGTGATGGGAGGGCTTTCATATGTTCTTTCGACGTCTGTTCTGAATAAAGAAGAGTCGGGAGTCAGGAAACATTGGTCCAGCACGGCAACATTTAGCATGCACCCGAGAATCGCATCGGAGAGATACGTCACAGAGACCTCCTCCACCTTCCCGTCGTATGTAAGAAACTCGGTCTTTGTGTCGTCAGGCGCTAGCTTTGAAACGTTTAGACGCGAATAATTGAGCGTGAAGAGTTCAGTGTAAGTACGTTTCATCAGCTCGATGCGGTTATACACAGATGCGACCGTATCAGAGGACACGTCCAGCGCCTTGGCCAGCGCCTCAACGTGTCTACGTCTGGCGTTCCAGTCCTGGTGGCGCTTAAACATGGCAAGTATCGTGTTCTTGAGGAATTCGCGCATGGCTTCTGGGTCGACGTAGCATTCACCGTACCGCGTTTGTCCAAAGATGCACTTAGGTATGACGCCTGGACATATAGATGGGTCAAAGTTCGCGGCGCAGAAATCTGCGAAGTTGAGTTGCATGTTGAGCTCGGATAGTAATCTGTCCAGCGGGAGACGTTCTACGACGATGTTTAGACCGCGTAGCATCTCCTCTAGCGACGGCAGTCTGTACTCGAACTGTATCTTGAAAATATCTAACTCGATGGGGTCTATGCCGAACTGCATTAACACAGACACTGCAGAGAACACAAACTCTGGAATGACTAGGTTCGTCCAGTCTATGTATATATCATAGGTCTGCATAAAACGCAAGAAGTTCGTCCACTCCCCATCTGGGGTCATCACTTTTTGGTGGTACGCGCGTTTCTGGCGGTTTATCTCCTCCAGGAGTCTGGTCAAGTTCGAAGTAACCGTGTTCATATGTCTTTCACGACGTGTCTGATCAATTTTTTATATTGCTGGGTTGCGTCAAACTGTCTTGCCTTCTCTGTAGCTCTAGCTCTATAGTCGTCAAGCGTCTCTCTGTGTATCAGGTCTGCAACGTATATCACGGTATCTGCGAACTCGTCTGTGTCGTACATGAAGTGTTCGTAGACTATCCACGAATGGTATGGACGTTTCTGTCTAAAACGTATTACGTCTTTGGCGTTGACGTAGAAACCGACGCTAAACTCGGTGAGTGGCGGCAAATCTGCATGTACCGCAGGCACGCCTAGGGCCATCGCCTCCAGTACCGGCATGCCAAACCCTTCTGCCAGTGATGGCATGACGTAGATGTGAGACGACGCGATAAGAGAAAGCATCTCCTCTCTTTCAAGCGTGCCGTAAATCGGGGCGACCGCCACAGCATTTCCCAGACGCTCAAAGTGTCTGTCTGCGCCTGGCGTCGTCACTATAAAGAACTTTATCCGCCTGTCCTTCTCTGCGACGCGGCTAATTACCTTTGCGTACCAGGGAAAACCCTTGCTTGGCAGGTCACGTGCGATTGTCAAAGCCACTATGCGTTTCTCCCTGTCTATGCCGTATCGTTTCATAATGGCACTCCCAGTGTGAATCTTCACGCGGCGCAACAATGTAAAATCTATACCGGGATGCACAACGTCCACAACATGCAACTTCCTGTACTCAAGTCTGCTACGCACGTAGTTGCTCATGGCGACGTACCGTATGTACTTCATGGACGGTTGCACTTCCAATAGGAACCCCTCCAGGGAGATGTACAACAGGGTGGCAATTCCGGCAACCGTGTCCATGGCAGGATATGAATATATAGACGGAAACGCGGGGTCGCCATGTCCTATATAGATCACAGAATCTTTGCTAGGGTCTAGTTCATGGGGAGCATATGGACGATACCCAACATATGCGCGTATGCCGAAAACACGAGAGATGAAGCCAACATCTTCGCCTATATTTTGATAAACAGGAGCGTTGCCGTAGACTACACGAAGAACCATGGAAAAAAGAGAGACGGGGAGAAAAAAAGATTTTGTTTACACCACGCGTCTGTCGCCCATGGACAGCTATTACGTACCAGACCCGCCGCCAGACTCGCCGCCAGACCCGCCGCCGGTATAGGCACCTCCGAATATCGCGTTGATTATGGCATCGAGTATTGTCGGGTCTGCGCCAAATGCAGTGACGTAGAACGATTTCAAGCCGTCTGCGATCTTTGTAGCAGACTGGCCGCTTACTCTCTCCAGGTGTCTGGTAAGTTTGTTGGCGAAGCCGAGGTACAGAGCTCTCATCGGACCGTTGACTCCGTTCGTGTCGAGAAGTGGCACTATCTGCTCCTGTATTGTCGCGTATTTGATCTGAGCCTCCTGTGCCCTCTCTAGCGCAATGTCTCTTACTTGCGAGAACCTGGCCGCGATCGTCTCAGGTACGAACTTTGACGCATACTTGTTGTATCTGTCTAATCCGCTTCTGAATTTCATGACCCCCCCTTGCGCGCCACATTAAAAACGTGGCACGTCGTCACAATGTCAAGCGTTGAACGGCGCTGTTAATAGACGTCTGTCGTTGACAAACATAGTCTGGCATAGGTGGGCTAAGATTTATAAAATGACATGACAGCCAACTATGTATGGCGCTGTTTGACAACGAATACGACCCGGTTTTGGAAAGGCATGTAGAGTACCTGTACGAAGAGGCCAAACATTTCATACGTCAGACGATTATATCGCACGTAACTGGGAAAATACGCGGTTCGATTGAACTGTTGAAATACAATCTACGCATCAGACCGAACTTCTCCATAGATGTGAGGCAGATTGACGAGGAAGGACGTATAGGTGTTGAAATGCATGTAACTGTGTATTTAGATGAGAAGCTGTTGGAAAACGTGAAGAAAAAAATTAGAGCTGAGGTTTATGCCAAGGGCAGAGATGTGAAGATAAAAGCGCAGGTGCTGAGAAGATTAGTATTTAACGAGCTACGTTCATCTTCATATGGCATACAGGATCTGTATAGCGGTGCCCCAAAGGCTCGTGATAAAATTAGAAGAAGTGGAACAGCGCTATGGCATCAAGAAGGAGGACTTGATTATCAGAACGTTGACGAAGATTTTGGAAGAGGAGATAAAGATATAGAACACATGTCCGACGAAGAGGAAGTACAATAAAATTTTTTATCTCCGGCGCATTTACACGTACATGTCTACTAACTTAATCAACAGGCTCCTCGAGGGGATACCGGATGTGGCGACACGGATTGACGTCATGGCTACGATCGGCCTGTTCAAAGAGGCGTACACGCGTGGAAAGCTTGATGAATCTAAACTAAGGACCTATCTTTTGGAAATCGTAACAGACGTGCTGATCATGAAGAAGCCCGACCTAAACCCTGATGCCCTTAGGGAGGAGGCGTCGCGGTGGGTCGACATTATGGTTCAGGTGTTTAAAGTCGAGAGACTGAAGAGGGAGGCCATGTCGCTCCACCTTGCACATGAGTAGCCCCCGCCAACACGGCAGACATGACTGACTTCGTTGGAGGCGACGTTGGGGATTTTGATGTTTCTATATTATTCAACATAGACGTTAGCGAAAGGACGGTTCCGCGTCTCTCGCTCGAGGAGCTTGAAAGCATAGATTGGGAACTTGTTGCAAGCGCAACTCTTGGCGTCGCAGACCCCATAGGGCAACTACGGGAGTGGCTTGCATCTGTTCTGGCCGGTTTCGTCGACGTACTTAAGAACTTCTTTTCGGCACTGGTGTCGCCTATAGCGTCAGCTGTGTCGCAGATTTGGTCTGTCGTATCTCAGATACCGTCTGCGCTGTCGTCGTTGATATCTGCGTTGCAAAACATTGTACTCGACCCCGTAAGGAACTTGATCTCCTTCGCCATAGATGCGTTCGGGCGGTTGCGCGACGCATTTAGCACAATCATCAACGCGGTGTCTACTGTCTTTAACACACTGCAGGAGCGGGCGCGCGAGTTGCTTTCGACGATTGCCAACGCGCTCTCGGAGATACCAAATCGCATATCTGAGATAGCGAGATCTATCTCGGACGCGCTTGGGCAAATACCTCGCGCCGTGTCTGACATAGTCGCTTCTCTGACTCGCGCGTTTAACGACGTAAGGGCCACGGTATCCAGCATGGTGTCTGAGCTAGCAAACAGAATTGCGCAGATACCCTCTGCGTTGGCTGAGGCTGTGAACAGGATTGCGTCTATGTTGGGCGAGTTGGGTAACCGGGTGAGAGATGCGGCTTCTGCCATAGCTTCGGCTGTTTCAGACGCGCTTGGGCGCATACAATCTGCCGTATCGAATTTTGGAAGTGCGCTTCTAAATGCGCTCAACACCGTGGCCACCAATGCCGTGAATACGATCGGCGGCTACCTGAGGACGTTGGCTGACAACGTCGCAAAGTTCGGCTCAACGCTTGCAGACTCTCTTGCCAGGGTTGCGTCTTCTATTTCAAACGTGATAAACGAGCTGACGTCCCGTATAAGAGAGGGCATGTCTGCGATACTTGGCGCGCTGTCCGACGCGTTTGTGAAGATCCGCGACATGTTTGGGCAGGTTGCCGTTTCTATCTCGAACGCCATGGGGGAGCTTGTCGCACGCACGAGAGACGCTATCGCGTCGCTGAGCGGTGCGGTTGGAGAAGCATTCGCACACACGCGTGAAGTTGTCGAATCTATAATCGGTCAGATAATTGGTCTGGGGGAAACGGCAGCTGGTATAGTACGGACCGCGTTTGGCGAAATAGCTAAGTGGATACAAGAGGCCACGAAAATATTGCATGGTATAGGCGCGGCTTTTCAAGGTTTCATGAACGCGGTGCTGTCGTTGCCGCGTGAGCTTTGGAACCTTTTGCCTAACGAGATACGTAGCGCGTTTATAGCGATCTACAACTTCTTCACCCAGACTGTGCCTAAATTCTTCATAGAAGACATACCGAACTTCTTCCGCCAGGCGGTTAAATTCTTCACGCAGGATGTCCCCCGGTTCTTCACCGAGACGTTGCCGCAGAAGCTACAGGAATTCGCCCAGTGGGTGTGGCAGAGTCTGCCAGACTGGCTTAGAGGCGTTCTAACCGCAATCTACGACTTCTTTACTAAAACAGTGCCGAAGTTTTTGACCGAGGACGTCCCGAACTTCTTCCGCCAGGCGGTTAAATTCTTCACGCAGGATGTCCCCCGGTTCTTCACCGAGACGTTGCCGCAGAAGCTACAGGAATTCGCCCAGTGGGTGTGGAACCAGTTGCCTCAGTGGTTCAGAGACGCCCTTACGGCTGTCTACGACTTCTTTACTAAAACAGCACCGAAGTTTTTGACCGAGGACATACCGGAGTTCTTCAGGAATGCCAGACAGTTCTTCGAATCTGCCATAGACTTCATAAAGAATCTGCCCGACAAATTGAAAGATTTGGGCAGGCGGATCTGGGAAAACATTCCTGAACCGTTGAAGAAGTTTGGCGAACTCATACGCGGCATGTTCGACAAGCTGAAGGAGGAATTAACCGAATTTTTCAAAGACCCTGGAAAGTACATATGGGAGCGGCTCGTGACGCCGATGTGGAACGCGGTTAAATATGTTGGCGGTGTATTAGGGGAGTTCTTGGGCAGGGTCTATGAACTTTTGGCTAATGCGTTTAAAACTGCGCTGGGTGTTGTAGCAAGCGCAGTTGCGTCGGTTGCAAGCGCGGTAATGGATATAGCGTCTGGCGTGTTTAAAACATTTAGTAAAGTGGCCGACTACGGTTGGAACATAATTGCGAGTGTTTTCAACATCAGGCTGGTGGGCAACTCAGAGTTTATCATGGAGGAGTGGAACAAGTGGTCTAAGGAAATCGAAGACATATTTCAGACTGGTTACATGAGGGCAGAAGGGATCGGAAACCAGATGTGGTGGGCGGGGGCGCAACTGATCGTGCCGTTCTGGCGCGCCACACTGCTTGCGTATCTGCTAAAAGGATTGGTGAACACTTTCTACGACTATGAGATAGTCTGGGAGCCGCAGGTAGCCGGGTCGAAGCTTGCCGGGGTGAAGTGGCGTATAAACATGGCTGAGCTGTTTGGCTCGTTGCTCGAAGGCCTGCCTGCGTTCGCTCACGCCTTCGCCATCGGTAGCTCGTTCGCCCTGTCGCAACTGTATCTACAGAACGTGCAACACCTATATACTCCGCGGGCAATCCAGTTCTATGAAAAGGTTAAGGACAAGCTGATAGGCGACGTAGCCAAGGTGTTTGGTTACGACAACGCGATATATAACTTCTTCATTATGCCGCCATCAGTAGACGATATGGTCGAATGGGGCAGGAGGTGGGTTGCCGTCATTAAGGGCCGCAATCCCGAGGCCGGGGTTGCCACTAAGGCTGAGGGCCTAGGCGCTGAGATGAGGGTAAACAGCATGTCGCAGGTCCTTGACACGATTAAATTGTACATGCTGTACCATGGTCTGCCACGGTGGTATATTGAATATCTTGCCCAGGACCCTGAGAAGTTTGCAATAGAGTTCAAAGACCGCTTCGGCATGATCAGGAGGTTGTCTCTTAGTCCACTTTACGAATTGCCAACGCATTCCGAGATGGCCAGGATGACTCAGAGAGACATCTTCCCGGGCGTGGATGTAATGAAGGCGCTTGGATGGGTGCGCGGGTGGCCAGAGGACTTGACAACGATGATGTACCTGCTCACGTTCAAGTACCCATCATTTGAGAAACTGTGGGAGTTCTACATGAGAGCAACCGCTGGCATGCTCTGGTTCAAAGCGCCTGATGTTGCAAAGAGCGTCTTCGCCAAGGAGGCACAAGAGATAGGCGCGGGCGCGCCCGTCGATCCGCTTACGATACAAAGGGCGCTTGCATCACGCGGCGCGGCTGGCATGTCTGCTATTGAGCTTGCACTGAACACGTATCTGAAGTGGCTAGAGTATTCGAACTTCAGCTGGTTTACAGAGAAGACGACTATGTACGGCATCAACGTTGGTCAGCAGATCATATCAGCGCTTGGGGGCTGGGTTGCCGACTCGTGGTTGATGTGGGATGTTGCTGCGGATATCCCAGGCAAGATAGACATGCGCTGGATGTCGCGCTATGGCATATTTCAGCTGATGGCTGAACGAATAGGCGAACAATTCTTCACGTCGTACACGCCTATGGTCGACGTAATTGGTAAAGTGATGGACCCAGAGCCACGCTCTAAGATAACAGTCGAGTTGCACTGGTTCTCAAAGCTTCTGCAGTCAACTGGCCTCCATCCAGCCTGGGTCCCTGTGACAACTGTTGCTGAGAACATCATGGTCATCGCCGACGAGATGACGTTGCTGAGGACCGGCTGGCTCAATTTGTTCAGAGATGGCTTGATAACACACGACGTCATGGATCAGTCACTAGCTGGGCTGTTTACCGTTGCGTATAAGGTAGGTTTCTGGAACCCCGACACGAAGCAGTGGACTACCGGATGGGTGAACCTGCCCGTGCGCTGGCTACCGCACGAACGCAAGTTGCTTGAATATCGCGCATTGATAGACAGAGTTGTGTTGCTGTACAGACGTCTGCATGGCTACCTGCAAAGCGCGGTGAGAGCGATGGTAGTTAGGCCAGAGGAGGCGCGGGCAATGATGTTGGAGTTCGCCAAGATGCTGGACGCGCATTACGCGAAAATCGGAAAAGAGATAACTGGCTTCGACGTCAGGCTCAACATCGACACCGAGTTTATAGACCTTTGGTACCATACGGTCGAAAAACTTGGTTACTACGAGGCGTATAAACGCGCGAGGAGGTGGTGGGAACGTGTCAGCGGCTGGTTGCTGTACAGGATAGCGCAGGGATACGTAGATGAGCACGATGTGGTCCAACTGGTAAACGAGATCAGAGAGGTGGCGAAGCTGACAGACATCGAAGTAGTTGCATACTACAGACTCGCCAGGGCGCTGTTCGGCGCTGTGGTGGCTAAAGAGCGTGTGCCCACGCCGTGGCAGTTGGCAACGCTCGCGGAGTATATGCATGTCCCCGCTGACCTGATAGCGAAGTCGATAGAGACGCACAAGATCGCTGATGAATTTAGAAACATGTTAGCCAAGTATATCTATGTCAAACCTCTAAAGAGCGACTACAGATCCGTCATCACAGATGCAATGCGGCTGTACCGCATTGGCAGGATAAGCAAAGAAACGCTCGACGCGATTATAGAGGGCGCCAAGAATTATGGCTTCACCGAGCCCGAGATACAGCTACTCAAGCTACGCGGTGAACTGCTGTCGCTACTTGTCGATACAGAAGCTAAATCGCTACGCGTGCCTACGCCGTGGCAGTTGGCCACACTTGCTGAATACATGACCGTGCCGGCCGAACTGGTGGCCAAGTCCATCGAGGAGTATGGAGTCGACACCGCATACGCGCCGTTTGTCGCGCGGTACATATTAATGCGCCCGCTTAAAAGCGACTACAAGTCGGTGATTTCGCAGGCAGTTAGGGCTCTTAGATATGGCGCAATTACGAAGGATACGTTCGACATGCTTTTGCGCAACGCGCTTAACTACGGTTTCACCGAGACTGAGATCAGCCTGGTCAGAATGGCCACAGAGCTTGCGCTTGCCGTGGAAGAGACGCGCGAATACGTGCCGTCGCCCACCATGCTCGCGACGCTGGCCGAGTATATACCCGAGGTGCGTAACTACATCAAACATGTCTTTGAAACGAAGAAGATACGCGGGGTGTGGGCAGACATGTGGGCAAAGTACATCTATTTACGTCCAGTGGTGGACGAAGTAAGAAGGTGGGCATCTGCCATGTACGCACTCATAGAATCCGGGATAGTGCCGTTGAGCGCTCTTGGAGACGTGTTTAGAGTTCTCTCGACTTATGGCTATGAGGAATTGGAGAGGGCGATAATAACGCGCACAGTTATGGCACATGCCGCCAGGCGGGCCTGGGCGGAATTGCTGGGTTCGGCAAGACAGCTTGCAACAATGTCGCGTTATTCAGACGTGGCTATGGACATGGCGTGGAGCCGCGTACAACGTATCATAGACCTGCTTCCTGTTGATAACAACACAAAAGAAGCGATCAAAACCATGTGGAGGCAGTACATAACGCACTACCAGAACTATCCAGAAATACGTTCATACGTCACAGAGCTCGTGGCAGCTTATGCTTACGGTGTTCTTTCAGATATTGATCTGGAACGTGAGCTGAATTACTTAAAACAGCTTGGCGTGACTGATGTTACAATTGCGCTTATACGCCGCCGTGCGAAGTTGCGCCGAATTAGATATGCCGTTATGAGTGGACGCTAAAGCTTTTAACCCCATATATAGGTGGCTATATGTCTCAAACTTATTCACAGCAACACAAGTCGGTAGACGACGTGGTCAAAGAGCTGGTGGAGTCTATGAATAAGCAACTGAAAGAGAGCGAAAAACATATAGCAACCCTTCAGCAAACAACACAGCAGTTGCAGAAACTCAGTGAAGAGCTAAAGAAACTGTCGCAGGAGCTTTCAAAGCCTATCCAGACATCAGCACAGAAGTAAAATGTCATGGAAAGGTCTAAGGCACAAAGGAACAGAAGTATTGCGTTCGTCGGAGTGGAACACGGTGATAGACGCATTGGACGAACTACATGGCATTTTGACAGACGGGGAACACGACATAAATGTGAGAAATATCAACGCGCACTCTGGCACGTTTTCGGGATCGCTGTACGTCCAGGGCAGGGCCGTGCTTAGAGACGGAGACCCTATCACGGTGTCTGACTTTGGCGATACTGCAGTTGGGCAGATAACCCAAGCGATAGATCAGTCCTCACTGTTGAGCGCTATTCTTGCTGAATTCGCGCCTGTCTATGCACAAACCGTCCTGAACGCCACGGAAAACACAGACGGCGCCGAGCTTATACTCGACAAAGGCGGCCGCCCGTACGTCTCTTTATATTACAACTTAGGCGGTCCTGGCGAGCTCTATGTAGAGGTGAGCACAGATGGCGTACACTGGCGCGTGTTGGACCAACGCGTATTCGACACCGCGCCCGCGACGGGCATGCTCAGCTATGCAAACGTGGCACATGGGTTAATACGCGCTCGTGTCCCCACCGCTGGCATAGACGTAGAGCTGGAACTGGTAGCAAGCAGGTAGGATATGCCAGAATTAGTGATGACGACAGAATACCCCGCCGTCATTCCGATAGACGACAAAGGCTACGTCGTAAAACGGAGAACTGGCATTGACATGGTGGTATGGCGCGTACCGGCCGTCGAGGTTGCTTATACCGATACTGCAGAAATGACGATCAGGATGAGCATGATGGTAGCTACGGCGGCGGCGGATGTGCCGATGTCGCCTATGCCATATACGCCTTCTCCATATGCAACCACGTATGAGGCGCTTAACACATCATTAAAGATAGCAAGCCGCTTCCATGTCATGACATACGATATGCCGATGTCGCCTATGCCATATACGCCTTCTCCATATGCAACCACGTATGAGCCGGTTGAATCGACATTTAGAACTGCGTCTAGATTCGCCGCGATGCCGTCCTACACAATGACTTCAATTGTCGCGCCGTCGGCATCCACAACGTCCGAGGAAACTATAAGTACCTCGTATAGAATTAACTAGCATGAGAAGCCGCAAACAAGAGATAAGGGCCGCGGCACATGTCAAAGGTTACTTCATGCTGGATGGCAGAGCCGTGAGGAACAAGTTCACGCGTAATATGGGCTATATTATAGATGGCTTGCTTAGACGGGCAAATGTGTCTGTATACGACGAAGGAGGTGCTTCACGTACCTTCCAAACAGGCTCGGGCGGCTTGATATATGGCGTGTCGAGCGCATCCACAACTGCCGAAAACATGGGGCCGTCGCTCTTCGTCCAGTTTGGCGGCGGCACGACACCGCCAACGGTCACAGACAACAATCTGGCCGTAGCGCAGGAGGTTTTGCCTACTAACTACATAGACATTGTAGAAGAGACGTCTACAATACGTCTAGTGGTTGCGGCTAAGTGGACGCCTGACGTGGACCGCGGATATGAGGAGGTGGCGTTGAAGCTGTTTATAAGTCCTCATGACAACTGGGCAACTATGCTGTCGCGCGCCGTCGTTTCCCCAACAGTGGCGCGCAACGCGTACTCAACATACTTCGACGGCTACGCGCTCTCCTTCCCCGCAACGATAACGAAATGGTTTGTGCGTGCGCTGATGTGTGCTTCCGTGGGCCAAAACAAAAGGCCCACAAGGTGTCTTCCAGCTCTCGACATAGACGAAAGCAACTTCGTCATTCAAAGCGCCGACACGTTTGCCGGCGCACCCGATGTGCGAATCGGCATGGACAACGCTCCATCTTCCCCGAGCGACGCGAATCTTAGGGCTCCTCTCGGCTCTCTTGAAGGTCAAACTCAGACGGTGGAGGTGGACACCGCCGCGCAGGAGGTGCGGGTGGTGCGCTGTGGCACCATCGCGCCTACCTCCGACACACCTCTCGGTGAAATCGGTCTGTTTACCACAGTCAAAGGCTATGCAAACGGCGCCGCGACGACCAGGACAATAATGGTGGGGAGAATACCACTGCCCGAAGTGCAGACCCTATACGCGGGGGCCACCTACACAATTTGTTACGTCATCAAACTGGCTTAGCATGCCTGTTTTCGTTGAGGACAAGTACGACTACGTGGGCGAGGTGGCCATACCCGCGCTTGGGCAGGAGGTCACATTGGTTGAGATACCGGGGCAACGCGATGACTACATAATGGAGGGTTGGATTGACATCTCTCAGCTTGACACTGGCGACGTCTTGGACATACGTGAATACGTTGCGCTGAACAGCACAAACTATAAGCTATATCTCTGGAGACGGTTCTACGGACCTGTCCCAGAGCCTGTCATGAGGATACACACTAAGACGTATCATAAAAACATGCGAACAAAGATAACAGTAACGCAACTGGAGGGGGTGCCTAGATCTGTAAGTTACGTCTTCATCGTTGAGGTTTTAGGCACAAGTTAACTATATATTTTTCCCGCATCTTTTCCCACATGTCGAAAGATAGAATCAAAGGGACTTCTGTGGCGCGTCTCTATAAGTTCAACGACCCGACGGGCGAGGTCGCAGACATGGCCATGAAAGGTTTGCCTGTCGAAGACGTGGTTTCTATGGTCAAAAACGCTCTAGTCGGCACGATGACTATCAGCGGTAATCTTTTTCTCGACGAAGGCATCAACCACATTTGGAAACTCGTCACGGGCCAAAACGTAACTCCGTTTTCTTCAAACTCGTGTATAGGCGTTGGAGATGGGACCGACCCGGAAGACTCAGAACACACCGGCCTCACCGGCACAAACAAGTACTACAAGCAGGTAGATGAAGGCTATCCGCAGATCGACGGCACATATATCTACTTTCGCTCTACGTTTGGACCCGACGAGGCGAACTTCAACTGGAATGAGTGGACTGTGGCAAACGGCTGTGGCGATGAGTATATCAATATGAACAGAAAGCAGACAAACATGGGAACTAAGGCGCCTGGCGCAACGTGGGTCCTCGAGGTGTCGATGTATATAATATGACATGAGCTGTGTTATACTATGCGACGACGTTGCTGGCGTAAATTTGTGTTATAAGCAACTAGGCGACCTTCTCGACTACGAGACGCTTGTGGGCATCTACAACGTTCTCGTGTGTAACCACAACAAATTCGACGAATACGCCAACGCCACGTCTGTAACAACGTGAGTTTCACACAGACGTTTCCCGCAAACCTTGTTAAATTCTCTTTTTTGAAAGAGCTACTACCGCTGTTAGAGTTCGCCAGGATACGCGAACACGTGATTAGGCTGGCTGTACTGCCGTACCCGGCCGAGAGCGGCACGGGGCGTGAATCTAGTTTGCTTGCTCTCATGGACAGTTTTGGAGCCACGACTGCGGACGAATTGGCTAAGATAGTGGCCCAGACGTTTGACGAATACCGTATTTTGGACTCCTACTTTAGACATGTCATATTTCCGCATCTTCCAGATGCCGGTAGAGGAACTGTAGACGCTCTCATAGTTCTCACAGACGTGTTGCAGGTGTCTGCAAAAGATGCCTTGTCGTTGATGTCTCTGCATGTGTCAGACTACCGCAGAACAGTCGAGGAGCCCTCAGTATTCCTAAGCTCAGTTGAGGAGAGGTATACAAAGGAGCGCGTCATGCCTTTTACAAGGAAACTAGAGACAGTTGCGGAGGGTTCCAACGTCGCATCTTCCTACCGCGACAGATATAGCAATTACATCGGAGGCCTAGCAACTGGCATGCCTGCATACGCATGGCACTGGAACGATTTGTACAACTACGCGGAGTCGATACTGAACTACGTTGGTAAGATCATAATAGCGCTCAAGAGGAAGTATGGGAACAACAAAAACTACGTGTCTATGATCGAGGAGCAACTTGAAGGTGTTTATCTAGATTGTTTTACTAAACTGCAGGGTTATGAAAAGTTGCGAACGGGCGACGTCATCATGCCCAAACACACAAATGCATTAATCGACATAGCATCTTGCATCGACAGACTGAGAAAGGCGTTGCTTGCCATAGGTCTTCCCGTGTTGTCAAGAAGAATATCGATGACAGAAAGAATGAGAATAAACATAACTGGCGTGCCAGTCATAAAGGTTACGTACGACGTGTGGGGGCTTGAGTATCTAGAACAGTTATTCCAGCCAGAGGTAGTCCTTACATATCCCTGGTCATGGTGGGAATACCGCTGTCTTATCGACGACGATACGATATTTCTGACATCTGTGTGGGACTGGAACACAGGGGAATATCTCAGATACTACTTAAGTTGGTACAAGGCCGTGGTTGGCTTGGTCGTAGCGTCTCAACTTTGCAACTGTCCTTACGGTTCGTACGTGGCCTACCCTGACATGTATCCGAACTATCCCGGGCTGATGTGTTGGTGCCAGTGCTATCAACACGGTAGTTCGTACTATGCGGTTCCATGCGACGGAGGAACTGTCGTCGATGAATGTATGGCAAATTACATACCGCACCAGCCGCCGTGGCCTTGGTCGGCCACAGATTTTTCGGTAAACGAAATTGTCGACGTCTGTGTTGGCTCCGAGTGGAAGGTGCCGCACGCAACGCCGTGGTACCGCGGCCCCGGAGGGGAGAACTGTACGCGTACATACGTCAGAATATACGAAAGCTACATCATCGAACTGCCGCTGTTCCGCATGTGGGAAAGCGTTGATATGCTCAAGCGCTACATAGAGGCGCTGTCTAGATGTTTATTAAAAACGTGGCCGCCCAAACGGGTCGTGTTCAACATACCAAGAAACGACAGGTGGTGCCGCATTGCAGGTCTATGCGAGTACCCAACACTAGAAGAAACCGTAAGAGAACTTGCTAGGAGACTGGGATGGAATTTCAGAACTGTAGGTACGAGTTACTGCCGTTGATAATATAGGCTTCTCTTTTTTTGCATCTGTTTTTGTTTTGGGTGTCTGTTTTTTGGCGTTTTCGTCTTGGCGTTGTTATCCATTTTTTATGTTCTTCTGCTGGAATACGGATAACGAGGGTGGGGGTTTTTGTTTTTCGTCGGGGATGTTTGTACACCCTGCCCTGGACTTACATTTGTCAAATATATATCCGCGCCGTGGGCCGCGCCGTATGCTACATATTTCTATTTCTTAAACATAAACACAAATAGGCACCGCGGCGGAGCCCGCGGCGGGGCGCGTCTGCGCGCCGGGCCACCCCCCCTAGGCCCCCGGCCCCCTTTAGAGCCGGCCGACGACGCGGGCCGCAGTGCGGCGCCCGGGGGGAATTTCGCTGGGGCTACGCCTCCGCGGCTGAGCCGCGCCCACGCGGGAGAGGCCCCCGCCCCCACGCGCGCCCGGCGCATGGGTGGCGTATAGACGCGCCGCGTGGGCCCGCGCGACGGTGGTCCCCGGCCCCCCGGGGGTCGTCGCGCGGCGGCGCTATCCCGTCCTGGGCTTGCCCCGAGGCGGGATGCGTATCTCCATCGTCCGCATTTTTAAGCGTTGCGCCGCGTGTCTAGACGTGTTGCGCGCATTGCCGTAGCCGTAGCAGTCTAGCTGTTGCTTCTAGGCGGTGGAAAAGTTTTTAAACCCGTGAGTTATGGTTGTCCATGGTCCAACAAAAAAACGACTTAATAAGGCTCGGCAACTGGGGCGTAGCGGCGGTCTATGAAGCGGGCTTGGACGAGTACGTGGCCGCGGAGCTGGACGGCATCTACGAGGAGCTGGGTTTGAGACACGCTACGTGGATCATGGAGGTTGACGACGGCCGCAGGAGGATAGTAGTTTTCCCAAGCAACGTTCTGCAGGTGGAGGCGCCGGCCCCGCAACAGGTCTTCCCGCCGTTTTTCTAAACCCCGCCTTCTTTTTTTCTTTTCTTTATTTCTTTTAGGCTGTCTCGGTGTTTTTTCTTAGTTGCGTGTTGCTACGGCGCGCAGAGGCCGGGGCATGTGTGGGCGAAAAGTTTTTAAACCTGTGTGTTCTTGGTGATCATGGGTGTCCAAAACCAAACCCGTGCAGAAACAAAAAGCCCCGCGGCAAAGGCGAGAAGCGTATACATGGTGGCGGGGGTTATAACGTACCGCGACCTCGACGGCAGTCTGCATAAGGAGATCATCGAGTACGACTTCCCTGCGCTGTATAGGATAGGCGACATGTGGATAGCGGTGACAGAAAGCGACGACTATATCGTCTACGGCAGAAACCTGAAGGATGTCATTGTAACGAGCAACGACGGGTTCGACGACATCGACGTGGTGATCGTCGCAAAGCGCTCACCGTTCAGAAACGCATTCAGAGAGGGGCTGTGGCCGTTGGAATAGAAGTAGAGACGCGCAAAATACACTGCTTCTTCAGCGGCGGGAGAGACAGCGCGTTGGCGTGCCGCATAGCAAAACAGGTGGCCGACGCTCGAGGCTGGGAGTTTAGACTAGTTCATATAGACACTACCATTTACATCAAGGAAACCAGAGAATACGTCTACCGCTATGCTGAATGGCTTGGCGTGGAGCTTGCAGTCATCAAACCAGAGCGAACTTTCCGCGAATACGCTGAAAGATACGGCATGTGGCCTTCACTGTTTCCGTATCGCTACAGGTGGTGCGTGCGTGATCTGAAGTTAAAACCGACAGTTCGCTATTTGCAGGAAAACTACCGTCCGGGCGATTTCGTTGTCTTAGGCATACGCGGCAAAGAAAGCAGGTTCAGGGAAAAGCTGTACAAACAAGTATTCGCAGACCACGTCTATGGCGGCAAGGTGAAGGTGAAGCTGTGGATGCCGCTGTTGCGCATGGACGACTCTGTGGTCATGAAATTGATGAGACAGTATGGCATACCTGAATCTCCAGTGTGGCGTAAAATCGGCTTTTCAGGCGAGTGCCTCTGCCTGGCAGGCATGCCGATACACCACATAGCCCTTCTGATACGCCATTACCCCGAAGAGTTTCAACAACTGTTGGAAATAGACAAGGCCATAAACGAAAACAGAAAAAGCAAGACACCATCAGCACCGTTCCGCCTAGCACAACTAGGTCTGACACTACAGGAGTTCTACAGACGCGCTAGCAAGTTAAGCACTCTTGACGCTTTCATAGACTACGGCAAAAGTTGCGAAGGAAGTTGCATGCTGTAATTCGTCTAACGGCAGACACACTTTTTTCACACATCTCCTCTCCTCGACACGCGCCACACGTATATCGCGTCAGCGCCGTACAGTTAGTTATCTTACTAGCGCCGCAGGACGTACTGTAAATACCGCGCAACGTATGCAGGCAGATTCTATTAGCTCTTACCCTGCCGCCCTGTTAAACACCACATCTACAGATACGCAATATTAACAGACCAAGCGCGCCGATCATTAATAACAACACGGCGCCCAGAAGATAACACATAATATACGACGATACTAACAACACCGAATAATAACGACGATAATAATAATAAGCGCGCTATAAATAAGGCGCAACTGCGATATAACATACACCATTAAATCCGATATAATGATCGGGGGAGAATTGAAAGGTGAATAATAAGATGATAATAATATTATATAATATTATTATCATCTTATTATTC
>Ga0209393_1000171_pt1 | contig 33016 bp, 35 predicted proteins | sample SSWtaG_2_FD_184117 | JGI IMG/M metagenome (GOLD analysis project Ga0209393, IMG submission 184117) | Hot spring microbial communities from Sandy's Spring West, USA to study Microbial Dark Matter (Phase II) - SSWsed_130316 (SPAdes)... | ecosystem: Environmental > Aquatic > Thermal springs > Hot...
GTTGAGGATGCAGCAACAACCATTGCTTCTGCAGTTGAGGAGCAGACTATCGTTGTAAACTCAGTTTTTGAGCATATTTCAAGCGTTAGAGACAAGGTAATGATAAACGACGAGCAGGCTCAAGCGATAAAAAGAGAGGCAGAAGTTTTGAAAGAACTTTCTGAAAGGCTAAAGAGACAAGCAGAAGCCATAAAAGAGGTAGCAAACCAGATCAAGGAGCTGACCGACCAGTTTAAAGTGTAGACCTTTTAGGGGGATCTGATGGCAACTCTCAGAGAAAAGGTGTATGAAGCTGTATTTGAAGAAAACGGAAGTTTAAGGCAAGAAAAGCTAAAAAGTCTTTTGGAGAGCCTAAACAGAGAAGGCTATGTAGGAAGGTCTATTTATCCTCTTTACAAGAAGATTAGCGAAGGCTTTCTTGGGTTTACGGTGCCTGCCTTCAACCTAAGGATTTTGACCTACGACTTAGCAAGGACTATCTTTAGAGTGGCAAAGAGGCTAAATGTTGGGGCGGTAATATTTGAGATTGCCCGCTCGGAGATGGGATACACTAAGCAGAGCCCTCTTGAGTATGCAGTCTGTGTGCTTGCAGGGGCAAGGGATGAAGCTTATCCTGGTCCGGTATTCCTTCAGGGGGACCATTTCCAAGCAAACAGAAAATCCTACTTTGCTAACCCAGAAGCTGAAAAAAGACTTCTTATAAACCTGATTGAGCAAGCAATATCAGCCCAGTTTTACAACATCGACATAGATGCCTCAACCCTCGTTGACCTTGAAAAGGAAGACATCATGGAACAGCAAAGGGCAAACTACGAACTAACTGCTGAGCTTGCTGAGTACATAAGAAGTATAGAACCTAAAGGAATAACGGTAAACCTTGGTGGAGAAATCGGAGAGATCGGCGGGAAAAACAGCACCCCAGAGGAACTAAGAGCCTTTCTTAAAGGCTTTAATCAAATTTTCAGAGGCGAGGTTGGTCTTTCAAAGATAAGCGTCCAAACAGGAACAAGCCACGGTGGAGTAGTCTTACCCGATGGCTCTATAGCTCAGGTTGCCTTAGACTTTAACGTTCTCCGAACCCTTTCTCGCATTGCCCGAGAAGAATTTGGTTTAGCAGGAGCAGTTCAGCACGGGGCTTCAACCTTGCCTGAAGAATACTTTGAGCTTTTCCCAGAGAACGAGTGCGTTGAAGTTCATTTGGCAACGGGTTTGCAGAACTTTATTTACGACCACAAAGCCTTGCCTGAAGATTTTAGACGGAAAATTTACGCTTTTCTTAAAGAAAACTTTGCTCAAGAATGGAAGCCAGGGATTACTGAAGCTCAGTTTATCTACAAAACGCGCAAAAAGGGCTTCGGAGCCTTTAAAAGGGATTGGTGGGACCTTCCTCAAGAAGTCCTAAATAACATCTTTTCCGACATGGAATCCTATTTTGAAAAGATCTTTCTTAAGCTTCGGGTAAATAACACCTTAGATTTAGTTAAGGCTCAGCTACACCTTTGATAAAACTTCCCGGGAAGGCTCTTGATTAACCCCTTAAGCTCAAGCTCGGTTAGCAGAGACAAAAGTTGAGGAAGTTCATAGCAAGTCTCTGCAAGCAAATTTTCAAGATGCATTGGATAGTGGCTTAAACATTCTAAAATTTTTCTTTCCTCATAAGAAAGCTCTAAAGATGTAGCATCTTCCTTTACTTTTTCGGAGGGCTTACACTCTATTCCAAGGTAGTAGAGGATGTCTTCTGGAGAGGTGACAGGGATAGCTCCGTTTTTGAGGAGGTAGTGCGTCCCCTGGGATTGCTCGGAAAAAATGTTTCCTGGGCAAACGAAAACATCCCTCCCCTGATCCTGAGCCCACTTTGCCGTAATTAAGGTGCCGCTTCTTTTTCCAGCCTCCACGACTAAAACACCCTGAGAAAGTCCGCTTATAATCCTGTTTCTTCGGGGAAAGTTTTCTCTTCTTGGACGAGTTCCTAAGGGAAACTCAGACACAACAGCAGAACCGGAACTGATAATCTTCAAGTAAAGGTCTCTATTTTCTGGTGGATAGATGATGTCAAGCCCTGTTCCAAGGACGGCAACTGTTTGCCCATCCTCCTTTAAAGTAACTTTGTGAACCAAGGTATCAATGCCTCTTGCTAACCCAGAGACGGTTGCTAAACCCCTTTGCACAAGCTCGGGCACAAACTTTTCAACTATTTCCTTGCCGTAAGGGGTTGGCTTTCTTGTTCCCACGATGGCTAAAGTAGAAGTATCGCGAGGAAGCTTGCCCAAGACATAAAGAAAGGGTGGTTTGTAGGGTATGTTCTTAAGTATTTCCGGATAGGCTTCTTCTTTATAATAGATAACTTGAATCTGTAGTCTTTCGCATTTTTTTAATTCCTCTTTTGCAAGCCTGAAAAGCTCCTTTTCAGAGTATGAAAAACCTTTTAAGATTTGACTTGGTTCCTCTTCCTCAAGCATTTTGCATAGCTTAAAATTTGCCCTTTCTTTTAGATAAATTCCAAAAAGTAAGAGCTTTTCTTTCTCAAGGTCAAAGGATGTTTCATCTACTGATTGAAGCATAGGATCAAAGAATTTTCACCCTCTTTTAGCGTAGCATATGGACTAATAAGGTCTGTTATCTTTTTTAAATTTTGAAGGTTCAAAGAGCCACTCCAACTAAATATTACACAGGAATTAGGCTCTGAAGAAATCACTATCTTAAGCTCACTTCCTTCGTTCAAAGCCTGATAGAGCTCTGCCTCAACCAAACAGAGAATGCCAAGGAGGATGTTGTAAGGAAGTTTTACCATAGCTTTGGATTTTTCTAATAATTCTTTTTTTATTTTATGCTTAAACCTTAAATCAGACTCCCAAAAGAGCATCTCTTTTTGCATAACCTCAAAGAGGTCCCAAGGTCCCTCATCCTCGTTAATGAGGTCAGCTAAGGCTACATTAATCTGGTTATTGAGCTTATCAAGGGCTGAAAGCATTTTTTGAAAAAGGGTTAAGCCCTCTTCTGTTAGATATTTTGAAGGATTTAGCATAAGACGCTGAAGAGGTAGACTTAGGCTTTGAAGGGATCCGCGAAGATTATGAAAATAACCCTGAACAAAGGCTCCAAGGATAGCTTTTCTACAAAAATCTCTATCCACTTTTTAACACCTCCCTATCAGTTATAGATTTTCTTAAGGTCAAAGGGTCGACAAACTGAATCTCAAGACCGTAGGGTATGCCAAGGGCAAGCCTACTAATCTTAAGCTTAAAGGGAGAGAGAAATTCCTTTAAAAATTCCGCAGTAGCATTGCCGGATAGCGTTGGTGATAAAGCAAGGATAACCTCTTCTACTTCGTTTTCCTCAATCAGGTTTTTTAGTTCCTCTAAAGGCAGGTCGTGAGAGGTTATCCCTTCCCTCGGGGATAGAAGATAGTGAAGCACAAAGTAGGTTCCGTCAAAGAGGCTAAGGCTCTCAATGGTGTAGAGGGTCACCGGGCTTTCAACGATACAAAGCGTTCTCCGATTGCGAGAACTATCAAGACATATTGAGCAGAGCTCATCTTCTGAGAGGTTGCGACACTTCTTGCAGAGCTTTACCTTCTTTGGGAGCTCGGAGATAAGAAAAGAGAGCTCTTCACAAAGTTCTGGCTTTGATAGGAGATAGAAGGCGATCCTGGTAGAGCTTCGCTCTCCAAGCCCGGGGAGCTTGGCTAACTTTTCAATCAGGCTCTTTAAGACCCTTGGATAGATGTTTTTTGGGGCGGTTAACATTCCCTTCTAAATTTTTAAAAACCCGGTAGCTTAAACCCAGGCGGTAGGGGAAGTCCTCCGGTGAGCTTCGAGAGCTCTTCCTCTACCATGGCTTTAGCCTTCCGTAAAGCCTCGTTTACTCCTGCAACGATTAGGTCTTCAAGCATCTCCTTTTCTTCCGGGTTTATAAGCTCCTTCTCTATTTCTATGCGGATTATCTCCTGCCTTCCATTGGCTACAACCCTTACCATACCCCCACCAACCTGAGCCTCAACTTCCTTGGTCTCAAGCTCCTTCTGCATTTCTTCAATCTTTTTCTGCATTCGCTGCACTTCTTTAAAAAGCTTCTGCAATTCCTTTGGTAAAGCCATTTTTATTCTCCTTTTGCTGGTTGAATATAGGCAATTTTTGCCGAAAGGATGTTCATAATGGCTTGAACCTCTGGTCTATTCTTTACCTCTTCAGGGTCTCGCCTCCTTTTCTTCACTTGAAACTCTACCTCTTTCCCAAAAAACTTTAACACAAGGTCTTTAAGCTTATCTTGATATACCGAAGTCAAGAGAGGATAATCCTCTTCAAAAACAAACACCATCTTGCCCTCCCTTTCCTCTGGTCTGGGGATACCCTCTAACAGTGTCCTAAATGTGGGACCCTCCTTTCCTGCAAAATCAATAAACTCCTCCCACCTCTTTTCTTCCTTTGCTTCCTCCTTAGGCTCTACCTTTGATTCTAATTTTAGCTCCACTTTAGTCTCATCCTTAATCTCAAGTTTGGGCTCTTCCCTTCTTTCTTCTTCTCTCTTTTCCTGTTCCTTCTCATAAACAACTAAGGCTTCAGTTGGCAATTTTTCAAGAAGGGCGTCAATAGAGATAAACTTCTCGTATTCGCAAATTTTAGCTATCATCAATTCAAACTGAAATAGTGGGTAGGTAGAACGTCTTATAGCCTCAAGCCCTTTATACAGGCCTTGATAGATTAAGAGAAAATCCTCTTTGTTTCCTAAGAAGAGAAGGTCCTTAAGCAAGCGAAAATCTATACCTTTGTCCGCAAAAACCTCTTGAGAAAATATTTTAGCCAAAAATAGCTCCCGAAAGAGGTGGGTTAATCTTTCAGTAAAGGAAACAATATCTACTCCCTTTTCATAAAGATTTTGCGCAAGTTCCATAGCCTTTTTTAAATTCCGTTCGATCAACGCTTTTGCCAGTTCTTCAAAAATTATCTCTTCATGCCAGCCAAAGCTGTAGAGAAGGTCTTCCTTGGTTCTAACACCGTAGGCCATTGCTTGGTCAAGAAGAGAAAGGGCATCTCTTAGACTTCCTTGAGCTTCTCTTGCTATAAGTTCAAGGGCAGGTTGCTCGATTTGATAGTTTTCAAGATCGCATATCTTCTGTAAATGGTTTAAAATTAGCTTAAAATCAAGCCTTCTAAATTCATAGCGTTGACAACGGGAAAGAATGGTAGGGGGAAGCCTGTTTGGTTCAGTTGTGGCAAGGATAAAGTAGACATGAGATGGGGGTTCCTCTAAGGACTTAAGAAGGGCGTTGCTTGCCTCTTTGGTTAGCATGTGAGCTTCGTCAATGATGTAGACTTTGGCTTTACCCTTTGCAGGAGCATACCTTAAGGTATCTATAATCTCCCTTATTTGATCTATTCCACGGTTTGAGGCTGCATCTATTTCCAAGACATCAACATGAATCCCCTTCATTATCTCAAGACAGGATTGACATTGATTGCAAGGCTCATACTCTTCGGGATTGATGTTGTGACAATTCAAAGCCTTAGCTACGATCCTTGCCAAGGTTGTCTTTCCTGTTCCTTTTATTCCTGCAAAAAGAAGAGCATGACTAAGCTTATTCCTTCTTAGAGCATTGACAATCGTTTTAACGACCGCAGATTGCCCAACAACCTCGGAAAACCTTTGGGGCCTATACTTTCTGGCAAGGACTAAGTAGGACATATTTTAATTATTTTAATTAACTATGGGCAAAAAACAAGACTTGCGAGGGCTTTTAAAAATCTCACATTTATCCTTCGGTTCGGTCGCATTGGCTTCTTCAGGATGGCAAGGCCGTTCAAGCAAGTCCTATTTGTCCTAAGGCGGATGCTGATAAATTCTATTAGTTAGTCGCTCACTTAGCTCGATTTAAACATTTTCAAGCTCTGTAAATCCTCATAAGAGATTTCTGCAAGGGCTTTACAACTTTCTTTTATGATTTTAAAGTTTTCTTCGCTCTCCCATATTGCCTTTGGGAAGGGCCACTCTTTGCAAGGCTTTGGTTTGACGGGATGAATTAAGCAAAGATTTTCCTTTTCGTCAAAAAATATACAGTGGTTATTGAGCACCCGCATTTCTAACCTATTTTCTCCCTTCTTTACTGTGTATTTTTCTAAAAATTTCTCAACCGAAAGTCCTAAGTAATTGGCTATGTTTAGCACATCCTCTTTAGTTAAAGAAACAGTACTTTCTCCCTGACAGCAAGCTCCGCACCTTTTACAGACAAACCTTTTCATAGCTCGTAAGGGATAGGGTCTGGGACTCCTGCCTCAGCAAAGGCTTTAAGCCTTAATTTACAGGAGGGACATCGACCGCATGCCTTCTCTCCACCCCGATAACAGGACCAGGTAAGATGAAAGGGAGCGCCGACCTCTAAACCAAGCTTTACAATCTCGGCTTTAGATAGATAAAGAAGAGGGGCTTCTATTTTAAGCTCTTCTCCCATTCTTGTCCCAAGGGCTATCGTCTTTTGCATTGTTCTAATAAACTCTTCTCTACAATCTGGATAGCCTGAAAAATCTATCTGATTTACCCCTATGAATATTCTTCTGGCTCCTAAGGCTTCAGCGATAGCGGTGGCAATGCTTAAAAAAACTCCGTTCCTGAAAGGGACATAAGTTGAGGGAAGGCCTGACGTAACATCTTCCTCAATCTCTATGCTTTCATCAACTAAACTCGAACCACCTATTTGTTTGAAAAAGGAAAGTTCAACAACAAAATACTTTTCTGGTTTAAAATACTGCACAAGCCTATGGAAACATTCAAGCTCTTTTTGAGCTGCCCTTTGCCCATACTGAAAGTGAAGAAAAATAGTTTTATATGACCTAACAGCAAGGCTTGCACAAACAGCACTATCCATTCCTGAACTAAGAAGGACGATTGCTTTTTCCGAGGACATAGGCAATCTGATTAAGAAGTTGAAAGGTGGCGCCCCCAAGGGGATTTGAACCCCTGTCGCCGGCGTGAAAGGCCGGTGTCCTGGACCTGGCTAGACGATGGGGGCTGCCATATTCCCCTCTGGGCCGGGCAGGACTCGAACCTGCGACTCCCAGCTTAAAAGGCTGGTACTCTGCCGACTGAGTTACCGGCCCTGCTTATGCCAATAATATAAACTAAAAAAACAGGCTGTCAAGGACTTTTTCGAGGCTATTGTGTCGATACTATTTTGAAATGTCACATTTTGTTCCTATTTTAAAATGTCCCATCATTAAAATGACCTCCTACAAAACCATTAGGAGGTAAGCTTCATGGGAAAGCTCTATTCTCGGCCTCGAAGACATTAGGAGACCCTTCGGCCTTGCGGCCTCAGGGTGACAGAAGAGAGAGGCCCTTCGGGCTATTGCCCTCAGGGCTACGGCTCAGGGTGACATGAAAGATAGGCCTCAGGGTGAACCCCTTGAATTTATATCGGAGACGAAGAAGGATACCAAAAGCGGAGATGTTTGTTCAGATGGTTCCTTCTCTTCATAGATGGAGGGTTCGGTTTGAGGAAATAACGGATGAGAGGGAAGGGTTGGGAAAGATAACACCATGACCTTTCAAATTAGGAATAAAAGATGACATTGACCTTAGTAATAACAGCGACTGAAGTTAACACATTGACAGGATTTACGGTTCTTTGTATATTTTAATCCATGCATTATTTCAACTATCATCTCGACGAATTATACTGCGAAGAAGTCCCAGTCAAAGAAATAGTTAATCAATTTGGGACCCCTATTTACATCTACTCGGCAAGGACAATAAGGAGGCATTTTTCGGTCTTTTCGGCAAGTTTTAAAGAAGTGAACCATCTGATCTGCTATTCCGTAAAGGCAAATTCGAACCTTGCAGTGCTTGCTCTTCTTGGGAAGGATGGAGCTGGTGCTGATGTAGTATCTGCTGGTGAATTAATAAGGGCTTTAAAGGCTGGCATACCAGCTAATAAAATCGTCTATTCAGGTGTTGGTAAAAGACCGGATGAGATCGAGTTTGCTTTAAAATCTGGCATCTTGATGTTTAACGTGGAAAGCTTAGAAGAGCTTGAATGTTTAGGAGAAATAGCCAAAAGTTTAGGGATCAAAGCCCCATTTGCTTTAAGGGTTAACCCAAACGTTGACCCTAAAACCCATCCTTACATCTCAACAGGGCTTAAGAAGAATAAATTTGGGATTCCCGAAGAAGAGGTCATCGATGCCTATCTTAAGGCTAAGAAAAATCCCTACCTTTTACCCATAGGGCTTGACGCTCATATTGGCTCACAAATAACTGAGGTATCACCCTTTGTCTCTGCCTTGAAAAGATTGAAAGAACTTTGGAAGGAACTTACAAGCCTTGGTTTTGAGCTTAGGTATCTTGACCTTGGAGGTGGGCTTGGGATTCCTTATGCCAATGAAGAGCCACCACCACCTGAAGAGTATGCTCGAGCTATCATTGAAGAAGTAAAGCCTTTAGACTGCACGCTTATTCTCGAGCCAGGAAGGGTTATCGTTGGCAACGCAGGCATCCTTGTCACCAGAGTTCTCTATCGCAAAACAAACGGAGATAAAAAATTTGTGATCGTTGATGCCGGGATGAACGACCTTATTAGACCAGCCCTCTATCAGGCGTACCACAAAATACAGCCTGTTAAACTAAACACCTCTGAGGAAGAGGTAGTGGATGTAGTTGGACCAATCTGCGAAAGCGGAGATTTTTTTGCTCGGGAGAGAAAACTGCCAAAGGTTGAAAGGGGGGACCTACTTGCCATCATGAGCGCAGGAGCTTACGGCTTTGTAATGAGTTCAAACTACAACTCTCGCTGCCGCCCAGCTGAAGTTTTAGTTGACGGAGAAACCTTCTACCTTGTCCGGAAAAGGGAAACAATCGAAGACCTCATCTCCTTAGAAACAATCCCTGATTATCTTAAATAAAACCTACCATGGGTTTAATCCCCCCTGAATTTAGCCTTGATTCTTACGATTATCCTCTGCCCGAAGAACTTATCGCTTATTATCCTCCTTCTAAAAGAGAAGAAAGTAAGCTCCTTGTCATAGACCGAAAAAATCGAGCCTTCTATTTTCATGAAAAATTTTCAGAAATTGAGAAATATTTTAGATCAGGCGATGTTCTTGTGCTGAACAAAACCAAAGTATTCCCAGCAAGGATTAAGGCAAAGAAGCCAACTGGCGGTGCGGTTGAGATACTTCTGTTAAACAAACCTCGCGGCTCTATTTTTCAAACGGAAGCCTTAATCAAAGGAAAAAGGATTAAACCTGGGACCAATTTTGTATCGGAAGGTGGGACGATACTTTTTATAGTGTTAGAGAAAAGAGAGGATGGAAAGTATTTTTTAGAAATGAGAAGCGAAACTGGGGGAGACCTTGAAGAATTGATAAAAAGGGAAGGAAAAGCTCCTCTTCCTCCTTATATTAAGCGTGAGCCAGAGCAATTTGACTTGCTTCGCTATCAGACGGTTTTTGCGGAAGAAGAAGGCTCAGTTGCTGCGCCAACTGCAGGTTTTCACTTTACTGAGGAGCTTCTAAATCGTCTTTCTCAATCTGGAGTAAAGGTCAAATTTATTACTTTACATGTTGGGTATGGTACTTTTAAACCTATCAAAACCAAAGATATAAGAAAACACCGTCTTGACCCAGAATACATTAAGGTTCCGTCTGATGTAGTTGAGGAGGTCCGCTTAGCTTTATCTGAAGGAAGAAGGATTATTGCCTGCGGGACAACATCAGTTAGAGCCCTTGAATTTGTAGCAGAAAAGGGGCTTTTATCCTATGAAGGCTTGTGCGACCTTTACATCTACCCAGGGTATAACTTTAAAGTTGTTTCAGCCATGATAACCAACTTTCATCTACCAAAATCTTCCCTCCTTCTTTTAGTCTGCGCCTTTGCTGGGAGAGACTTGATATTTAAAGCCTACGAGGAGGCAATAAAAAGAAAATACAGGTTTTATTCCTACGGCGACGCAACTTTTATTATTTAAAATTTAGGTTCAGCTGTAAAAGCTTGAAATGGGGCTCTTTGCCGAGGTCCTGCGGGTCTTACATCCTTTAGGATGACCCCACCATGTCGTCCCTTAGCCAAAGCCCTGAGGGCGATTGCCCGAAGAGCCTTTCTTCTGTCGCACTGAGCCGAAGCCCTGAGGGCGATAGCCCGAAGGGGCTGCGAAGGGCCCCTTTTCTGTCGCCCTGAGGCCGCAAGGCCGAAGGGTCTCAGAGATCCTTCGGTCCCTGACATTACTTCAAGATGGCAAGGTATGTTTGCAAGATTTTCGAACACCCTTACTTTAATACTTTGTTTAATACTTGACAACGGGTAAGTAAAATATTAAAAAGTTATTCGGAGGTTAAGCATTGCTTAAAGTTGGTAGAAACCTATTGATAATCCTTAGCATCTTCTGTTTTCTATCCCTATTAGGTGCCTGTAAAAAGGAAGAAAAAGTAGAAACATTAAAAGAAGTAGAACAGGCCGAGGTTTCTTGCCCCTCAGGAATGGAAGTTGTGGAGGTTAAAAGGGTTGTAGATGGGGATACTGTGGAGTTAAAAACCGGAGAAAAGCTTCGGTATGCAGCTATAAATAGCCTTGAACTTTATACTGAAACAGGGATGCCTGAACCTTTTGCTAAAGAAGCTTATCTGAGGAATAAAGAGTTGGTTGAAAGGAAAAAACTTTGCCTTGCTAAAAACACAAGAGAGAAGGATAGATTTGGTAGGCTTTTAGGGGAGCTTTACTTCCCAAACGGAACTTCAGTTTCGGAAATCTTAGTTAGGGATGGTTTAGCCCTCTGCTGTTGGTTTGAAGGAAGTGGGAACCTTTTTGAAAAGTGTCTACCCATTCAGAGGTATGCTATTAAAGCAAGGGTTGGACTTTTTTCATTGCTTGATAAGGCAGGACCAGGACCTTACTACGGCAACAAAAAAAGTAAAAGATTTCATCATCCCTTTTGTTCTAAGGATGTTAACATAAAAAGAATGGTCATGTTTAAAACCGCTGAAGAAGCCTTATTTGAAGGTTATTGCCCAGTTCGGAGCTGTATAGAGTATGTATTTGGTAAGGAGAAAAACTGAACCTTACTTGATAGGTTCTAATTTTTCCAACCCCCCCATGTAAGGGCGAAGGACTTCAGGGATAATGACTGACCCATCCGCTTGTTGAAAGTTTTCAAGAATAGCCATTACTGTTCTTCCAACTGCTAATCCTGAGCCATTGAGAGTGTGAACGAACCTCGGTTTACCACCCCCCTTTGGGCGATAGCGAATGTTAGCCCTCCGAGCCTGAAAATCTTCAAAGTTTGAACAGGAAGATATTTCTACGTACCTTCCTTGACCAGGAGCCCAAACCTCAATATCATAGGTTTTAGCAGCTGCAAATCCTAAATCTCCAGTGCAAAGGACGACGACGCGATAATGCAAACCAAGGAGTTGTAAAACTTCTTCGGCATCTTGGAGAAGACTTTCAAGTTCTTCGTAGGATGTTTCTGGCACAACAAACTTCACAAGCTCAACCTTATTAAACTGATGCTGTCTGATTATCCCCCTTGTGTCCCTTCCATGGGCACCTGCTTCAGCCCTAAAACAAGGGGTGTAGGCGGTATAATAGAGAGGCAGGATCTCTTCAGGGAGGATTTCATCCCGATGAAGGTTTGTTACTGGAACCTCAGCTGTAGGTATAAGATAAAAATCCCAATCTTCAACCTTGAAAAGCTCTTCTCTAAACTTGGGAAGTTGGCCGGTTCCAAACATGGAAGCTGAATTGACAAGAAAAGGGGGTAGAACTTCTTTGTAGCCATGCTTTTTGGTGTGAAGGTCAAGCATAAAGTTAATGAGGGCGCGTTCAAGAAGGGCACCAGTACCATAGTATACAGCAAACCTGCTACCGGCAATCTTTGCAGCGCGCTCAAAATCAAGGATGCCAAGATTTACCCCAATATCCCAATGAGGCTTTGGCTCAAAGTCAAACTTCGGTGGCTCACCCCAGCGCTTAACAACCACATTATCTTTGTCTGATTCACCGACAGGCACGCTAACATGAGGAAGGTTTGGCAGGGTCACCAGAAGTTTCTTAAGCTCTTCTTCTACCTTTGAGAGCTCATCCTCAAGCTCTTTAAGCCTCTCCCCTAAGGATTTTACTTCTTGAGCAAGAAGAGAAGCTGAAGCCTCATCTCCTATTCTTTTCAACCTTCCAATCTCTTCTGATTTTACCTTTCTCTGATGTCTCAGGGATTCAACCTGAGTGATGAGCCTACGCCTTTCCTCATCTAAAGAAAGGATCTTATCAATTGGGTAATCTCCACCCCTAAGCTTCAACCTTTCCTTTACGAAATCTGGCTTCTCTCTGATTAAATTTAGGTCAAGCATGGCATAATCATATCCTAAGGAGCGGGCTTTGTCAAACATTAAGGAGGTTGTTGTCGTTACTATTTTGAAATGTCACATTTTATTCCTATTTTAAAATGTCACATCATTAAAATGACCTCCTATAAAACCAATAGGAGGTCAGCTTCATGGGAAAAGCTCTATTCTCGGCCTCGAAGACATTAGGAGACCCTTCGGCCTTGCGGCCTCAGGGTGACAAAAAAGGGGGCCTCAGGGTGACAAGAAAGAAAGGCCTCAGGGTGACAAAAAAGGGGGCCTCAGGGTGACGTGTGGGGGTCATCCTGAGCGAAGCGAAGGATCTCAAAAGGAGCGTTAGCGACCGAAGGACCTCTGAGGCCCTTCGGCCTTGCGGCCTCAGGGCGACAAAAAAGGGGCCTCAGGGCGACAGAAGAGAGAGGCCCTTCGGGCTATCGCCCTCAGGGCTTCGGCTCAGGGTGACATGAAAGATAGGCCTCAGGGTGAACCCCTTGAATTTATATCGGAGAGGAAGAAGGATACCAAAAGCGGAGATGTTTGTTCAGATGGTTCCTTCTCTTCATAGATGGAGGGTTCGGTTTGAGGAAATAACGGATGAAAGGGAAGGGTTGGGAAAGATAACACCATGACATTTCAAATTAGGAATAAAAGATGACATTGACATTAGTAATAACTGAGATTTAATTTTGCGCTTGTTTTTTGGTAAAATTTAGGTAAGATAAGCAAAAATCCTTTAAGGAGGGGCAAATGTCGATTGAAGAAAAGGTGATCGAGATCATCTCTCAAAAGCTCAATCTTTCTAAGGACCAAGTAAAACCTGAAGCCTCCTTCGTGGATGATTTAGGTGCAGATTCTCTTGATTTAGTGGAGTTAGTGATGGCTATGGAAGAAGCCTTTGGGATGGAAGTCCCTGATGAGGATGCGGAAAAGCTTCGCACGGTAAAAGATGTTATAGAATACGTGAAGGCAAAAGTAGGCGATGGGGCATAAGGGGTTAACATGGAAAGAAGGGTAGTTGTTACTGGCATTGGTTGCATTAGTCCCTTAGGTATAGGCGTAGATGAAACCTGGAAAGGCCTCGTTGAGGGTAGGTCAGGCATAACCCGTATTACGAAGTTTGATCCAAGCAATCTACCAAGCCAGATAGCGGGTGAGGTTAAGAATTTTAAACCCCAAGATTTCATGTCCGAAAAGCTTGTTTCTCGCGTAGACATCTTTATTCAATATGCTATAGCCAGTGCCAGAATGGCTTTGGAAGATGCAAAGCTTGGCGATGTAGAGCTTGGGGACAGAGCAGGTGTAGTCATCGGCGTAGGAATGGGCGGAGTTGGGCAGGTTGAACACTACACAAGGATTTTAGATGAAAGGGGCTACAAAAGGGTTACACCCTTTTTCATCCCCATGATTATCCCTAACATGGCAGCAGGACAGGTGGCAATCCTCTTTGGAGCCAAGGGACCAAATTTAGCGGTTTGTACAGCCTGTGCAGCTGGGAACCATGCCATTGGTGAAGCTTACCGAATGATAAAAAAAGGGCTTATTGACATTGCCATCTGCGGTGGTACAGAAAGCTTAATCACTCCCTTGACGGTAGCAGGATTCTCGGTAATGAAGGCTTTATCAACAAGGAACGACGAGCCAGAAAAAGCAAGCAGACCCTTTGATGCCAAAAGAGATGGCTTTGTAATAGCCGAGGGTTCAGGCATTCTTGTTTTAGAGGAGCTCACCCATGCTCAAAAAAGAGGTGCAAAGGTCTACGCCGAATTGATCGGATACGGTGCTAACTGCGATGCCTATCATATGACCGCCCCCTCACCTGAGGGAGAGGGAGCAGCAAACTGTATGAAGTTAGCCCTTGAGGACGCTAACATTTTGCCCAACGAGGTGGATTACATCAACGCGCACGGAACAAGCACACCTCTAAACGATGTGGCAGAAACTAAAGCTATAAAAAAAGTCTTTGGCGAGCATGCATACAAGCTTATGGTTTCCTCAACCAAATCTATGACCGGACATTTACTCGGTGGAGCGGGTGGGCTTGAAGCAGTTATCACGGTAAAAGCTTTAGAGACGGGTATTGTTCCGCCTACTATAAATTTAGAAGAGCCTGACCCTGAGTGTGACCTTGACTATGTGCCAAACCAAGCAAGAAAAGCAAACATCAAGGTTGCCATGTCAAACGCCTTTGGCTTTGGTGGAACAAACGCCTGCTTAGTCTTTAGAAAATGGGAGGGCTAAAATGAAAATCGTCCTCGCCTCAGACCATGCCGGATTTTTTCTAAAAGAAAAGATAAAAGATTTTTTAACAGGAGAGGGCTTTGAAGTAATCGACGTTGGGACAAATTCGCATGTCTCAGTTGATTATCCTGAGTACGGTGCTAAGGCAATCGCCTACCTCCTTGAAGGAAAGGCTGAAAGGGGGATTTTAATTTGTGGAACTGGTATTGGGATGAGCATTGTAGCTAATCGCTTTCCTGGTATAAGAGCTGCCCTCTGTCATGAGCCCTTTTCTGCTAAGATGGCAAGAAGGCACAACAATGCTAATGTGTTAGTTCTTGGAGGGAGGCTTATAGGCGACGGCATGGCAATTGAAATCGTTAAAACCTTCCTTACTGAGCCCTTTGAAGGAGGAAGACACGAAAGGCGTCTTAACATGATCGAAAACTTAACATCAAAATGATCGAAGTCGCCATAGGTCTTGGTGTTGACCTGGTCTACATCCCAAGGGTTCAAAAACTCTGCGAACTCTACGGAGATAGGTTTTTAACCAAAGTTTTTACTGAAGAGGAACTTGCTTATGCTCAAAAAAGGCTTATCCCCTATCCGCATCTGGCATGTTCCTTTGCAGTAAAAGAAGCTTTCTACAAAGCCCTTGGTGGGTATAGCCCCTTTCGCTTCAAGGAAATATCTCTTATCAGAACACAAAAGGGTCCTTTCGTAAAACTATCTGGCCGAGCAAAAGAGGTCTTTGAGGAAGTGGGTGGACAAAAAATTCTTCTTTCCCTTTCCCATGATTTTAACTATACTATAGCCGTAGTATTGATTACAAAAGTTAAGGATTAAAAGAATGACTGGGCAGTTTGTGGCAGAAAGCATAGAAATGCAAGAACTTGACCGGATTATGATGGTTGAGTTTGGCATTCTTCCTGAAGTCCTTATGGAGAGAGCTGGTCTTTCTGTAGCCCAGGTTATAAGAGAAAATTTCCCTCCCAAGGATTATCGGAAAGCATTGATCCTCTGCGGTCCAGGTAATAACGGAGGAGATGGCTTTGTTTGTGCAAGACACCTTTCAGAAATGGGCTACCAAGTTTTAATAATCATCTTTTCTCAAAAGAAAAAATATAAAGGAGAGGCTAAAAGAAACCTTGCCCTTGCTCAGAAGCTTGGTTTGTCCATAAAAAAAATAAACAATTTAAAGACATTAGAGGAAATATTTGAAGCCCATAAACCAGACATCGTAGTTGATGCTCTTTTTGGCACAGGGTTAAAAAGGGCTATTTCTGGAGTCTTTGCCAAGGCTATAGAATTCATAAACGCCTTAAGTCATAAAAAACAAATTAAGGTAATTTCCATAGACCTTCCATCGGGGATCTCTGCTGATACCGGTGAGGTGCTTGGAGTTGCTATGAAGGCTAACCTTACTGTTACCTTTGAATGCCTTAAACATGGTCTATTAAACTATCCTGGTAAGGAATATGCAGGCAAGATAATCGTTTGTCCTATAGGGTATGCCTGGACCTATTTAGAAAAAGCAAATCTTCTCCCAAAGTCAAGGTATTTAACCCTTGAGTATATTACTCAAATCTATCGTCCAAGGATAGGCTACTACCATAAAGGCAAGTCTGGTCATCTTTTAATTTTAGCAGGATCAAAAGGAAAAAGCGGTGCTGGGTATTTGACGGCTCTTGGGGCTTTAAAAGCTGGGTCCGGTCTTGTTACCCTTGCTTGCCCTGAAAGTTTACAGCCAGTTTTTGCATCCATGCTCCCAGAAGCTTTAACTCTTGCCCTTCCTGAAGTTAACGGTGAGCCAAGTCCTAAAGCCCTAAACATTATTCTTGAAAACCTTGCAAATAAAAAGGCACTTGCCATAGGACCAGGGTTTGGTCTTTCAGAGGGAGCTTTTGAGCTCTTAAAATCCTTACTACGGGAAATCAATCTCCCGGTTGTCCTTGACGCTGATGCCTTAACCCTTTTAGCCAAAGATCTAACTATTTTGAAAGATTGCAAGGCTCAACGGATCCTTACCCCGCATCCTGGAGAGGCAGCAAGGCTTTTAAAAAAAGAAACTTCTGACATCTTGAAAGATCGTAGGTCTTCAGCCATAGAGTTAGCTAAGCTCTCAGCCTCCATTGTAGTGCTTAAAGGACCGAATACTATCATCGCAACCCCTGAGGGTGAGACCTTTTATTCTCCTTTTGATATTCCGGGAATGGCTCAGGGTGGAATGGGAGATGTGCTTACAGGAATTATTGGTAGCCTCTTATGTCAGGGCTACAGTTCTCTTGAGTCAGCCATACTTGGAGTTTTCCTTCATGGGGCATCTGGAAGGTGGTTAGCAAAAAACTTAGGTCCACAAGGCTTTACTGCAAGCGAAATAGCAAGTCTTTTACCACATATTTATAAAAGTTTGGAGACTTTTACATGATAGAACGCCGTAAATTTAAAAGAACACCTATTGAAGTATTAAAAAACCTTGTCCCCAGAGTTTATTTTCCAAACGACTCTACCCCTTATTCAGTGGTTAATTTAAGCTTTACAGGGCTTTTCATTAAAACTCAACCAAACCATAGAAGAGGAGAAGTTCTTGACATTGAATTAGAAATCCCAGCCATAGGTAGAATACCCATGAGCATTCAAGTTGTCCATGTAGACTCCACCGAAAAAAAAGGAATAGGCGTTGAAATCCTTGAAATTCCAGAAGGATTTAAAAAAATATGGGCTCATTATGTAAAAGCATGCCATATCCTTTTAGAAGCCAAAGAAGAGTATCAAAAGCTAAAGACTTGACCCTAAGGAATGAATTTATCCCCTTTTATTTTTGTTTTCCTAATTGGGCTATGTTTAGGAAGCTTTCTTAACGTTTTAATACATCGCCTACCAAAGGGAGAAAAGGTTTTTCTTGATCGGTCAAAGTGTCCCCATTGCGGAACCTACCTCAAATGGTATCACAATATACCATTAGTAAGTTTTATTCTCCTGCGAGGAAGATGCGCCTTCTGTCATCAAAAAATCTCGCTAATCTACCCTACAGTTGAACTGCTAACAGCTATACTCCTTTTACTTATTTACGCTAAATTTAATTATAATTTTTTAACTTTTATTTTTTTAACTATCTACGCACTAATAGGCATAACCATCTCTTTTATAGATTTAAAAACTAAAGAAATACCTGACCTCTTAAGTCTGCCTTTGTTTGTTTTAGGCATTCTTTTCTCAACCCTTGGCTATAATCCAAAAGTTTCTGGCTTTGAGCTTTCTTTGGTCTCAGGTTTAGCAGGAATTGGAGTCCTCTTTTTAATTAACGAGGTCTACTACCTTTTAACCAAAAGAGACGGAATTGGGATGGGTGATTTAAAGCTCATGGCTGGTATTGGCAGTCATTTTTCCTACTACTCCTTCTACTATGTGCTGCTCTATGGAAGCATAATCGGAGTAGTCGCTTACGTCTTATATAAAAGCTTACAAAAATTACTGAAAAAAGAAAAGGTAGAAGAAACAAAGGAACTTTTAAAGACTGAAATACCCTTTGGACCCTTCCTCTTTATCGGGAGCCTGCTTTATCTGTTTTTTCATTAAATGTCAAATACGGCAATGATTGGGGCATGGTCTGAAGGCTTTGGCAACGCCCTTGTTTTAAGGTCAACCTCACATTCTTTGAGATATTGAGCCAGAGGCTTGGTAGTCAAGATATAATCAAGCCTCATGCCTAAATTCTTTTTAAAGGCTGAAAATTGGTAGTCCCACCAGGTAAAAAGCCCTTTTTTATCAGGATAAAGGAGTCTAAAAATATCAACTAAACCCCAATCCAGTAAATAGAACATAGCCTTCCTTTCCCGTTCGGTAAAGCAGATTTGCCCCTCTAAAAGCAGTGGGTCGTAAACATCCTCTTGCTGAAGAGCCACGTTAAAATCACCACCTAAAATCACTTTATCCTCCGGTGAAAAATTCTTTTCTAAGTATTCCCTTAGATGGTAGAAAAATTCAAGTTTATAGTAGTAATAATCAGACTCAACAGGGGCACCGTTTGGGACATAAACAGAAAAGATAGTCAAATCATTGAACCTACAACAAATAAGCCTTTCTTTTGCTTGAACATCCTTAAATAGGTCTCCAAAGCCTATCACAGTAGCATCTGCCTTTACCTTCGAGAGAATAGCTACGCCATTTCTTCCTTTCCCGCCAGCATGATATACATCATACCCCAACCTTTGAAAGGGCTCCTTAGGAAAATGTTCAACTTTAGTTTCTTGAAGCAACAAAAAATCCGGTTGCTTCTCTTCAAGAAACCTTAAAACTTGATCTTTCCTTACGTTTATTGAATTAACATTCCAGGAAACTACTTTTAACAATGTTTAACTCTCCTTTTTATCATGATGAACACTCTCAAGATAGACCTTTCTAATTGGATAGGGTATTTCAATGCCGTTTTTCTTAAGATATTCATAAAGTTCCATGATAAAATCATGGATAAGCCTAAACCTATCGGTTGGTTCCGCAACTTGAATTAGGAGGTTCAAATTTATCCCTGAGTCCCCGAATCCACTATACCTGACAGCTGGAGCAAAGTCTTTGTTTGCCAGTGGATGCTCTTTTATAAATCTATTCATAAACTGGAGAATTAATCCTTCTACCTCTTTTAGATTATGTTTATAACTTATAGTTAGAGGTATGATCAATGTTTGATTGTTTTCCGGTTGGTGATAATTTAAGATTATACTCTGAGCAAGCTTTGAGTTTGGGACAATTACAACATTGTTTTGAAGCTGTCTAATTACTGTCGTTCTCCAGGTTATATCCTCTACCAGGCCTTCAAGACCATTTTCTAATCTTATGAAATCACCAGGGCGAATCTGTTTTGCAAGGACAAGATGAATACCAGCAAAAAAGTTTTCTAAAGTATCCCTTAGAGCAAGACCTACAGCTAAACCTGCTATACCAAGGGTAGTAATGAATGGTAAAATGTTTATATTAAGTATGTTTAAAATTAAGATGAACCCAATAAAAAAAACTATAACTTTGACTATAATTTCAAAAAGAGTGACTTTTGGAGCAAGATCTGTTTTTTGATGAAGATAAATTTCGGTTAAATTTACAATGAATCTTGATAAAAAGAGGCACAAAGATAGTATAAAAAAAATGAGTAAAATTTTATTAACCAAAGCAAAGTATTTATCGCTTATCGGTAAGAATACAAGGCTTATATGCGTGGCAAGTAAAAGGAGCCAGAAATAATAAATTTTGCCTACAGCATCTAATAAAACTTCATCCCAGGCCCATTTTGTCTTTTGAGAAATAATGACTAAATAGCGATAAGCAATTTTTTTTAGTAAATAACCAAGGATAAAAATGCCAAAAAAGATAATTAAGGAAAAAAATAAAGAATCCACATGACTGTAATTCATAGGTTAATCTATTAAAATTTAAATAAAAAAGGGGCTCTAAGCCCCCTAATAAGTTGCTAAATTTTAGAACTCACCGCCTGGCATGGGCGGGGTCTTATCTTCCTTCTTTGGCTTTTCAGCAACCATAGCCTCAGTGGTTAGGAGTAAACCAGCAATGGATGCTGCGTTCTGAAGGGCGCAACGGGACACCTTCTTCGGGTCGATTATACCAGCTACTACAAGGTCTTTGTATTCACCAGTTGCGGCATCAAAGCCAACGTTGCCTTTCTCAGCCTTAACCTTCTCAACTACGATTGACCCTTCATAGCCAGCGTTTACAGCAATCTGTCTTAGCGGTGCCTCAAGAGCCTTCTTGATTATCTCAACACCATATTGTTCATCTCCATCAAGCTTAAGGTTTTCCAAGGCAGGAATACATCTAATGTAGGCTGTGCCACCACCAGGAACGATTCCCTCTTCCACGGCTGCTTTTGTAGCGTTAAGAGCATCCTCAACTCTTGCCTTTTTCTCCTTCATTTCCGTTTCGGTAGCTGCACCCACATAGATCACCGCAACCCCACCCACAAGCTTAGCAAGCCTCTCCTGAAGCTTTTCCCTATCATAGTCTGAAGTAGTCTCTTCAATCTGAGCTCTAATCTGCTTAATCCTTGCCTCAATGTCCTCTTTCTTACCAGCACCATCAACGATAGTGGTATGCTCTTTGGTTACGATCACCTTTCTTGCCCTACCAAGGTCCTTCAATTGCACATTCTCAAGCTTCATTCCAAGCTCTTCAGAAACAAAAGTTCCCCCTGTTACGATTGCTATGTCCTGAAGCATGGCTTTTCTTCTTTCACCAAAACCTGGTGCTTTAACCGCACAGCACTGAAGAACACCCCTAAGCTTATTAACCACAAGCGTAGCTAAGGCTTCACCCTCGACATCCTCAGCAATTATAAGGATAGGCTTCCCAGCCCTTGCTACCTGCTCAAGAACTGGCAAAAGGTCCTTCATGGCGCTAATCTTCTTGTCATAAACAAGGATGTATGGGTCCTCAAGGACGCACTCCATTTTATCAGGGTCAGTTATAAAGTAAGGAGAAATATATCCGCGGTCAAACTGCATTCCCTCAACCACTTCAAGGTAAGTTTCGAGACCTTTAGATTCCTCAACCGTGATAACGCCTTCCTTACCTACTTTATCCATGGCGTCAGCAATGAGATTACCAATGGTGGAATCGTTGTTTGCAGAAATGGTCGCAACCTGAGCAATCTCTTGACGGGATTTACAAGGTTGAGCAAGCTTCTCAAGCTCAGCCACCACAACCTCAACCGCCCTGTCAATACCCCTCTTTATAGCCATGGGGTTGATCCCAGCGGCAACAAGCTTTACACCCTCCTGAAAGATTGCCTGAGCAAGGACAGTAGCAGTCGTGGTCCCGTCTCCGGCAACATCGCTTGTTTTAGAAGCAACTTCCTTTACCATCTGAGCGCCCATGTTTTCAAACTTATCCTCAAGTTCTATCTCCTTTGCAACGGTAACACCGTCCTTGGTAATAAGAGGAGAACCAAAGGACCTTTCAAGTATTACATTTCTTCCTTTAGGACCTAAAGTTACTTTTACTGCGTTGGCAAGCTTGTTCACACCAGAAAGAATCTTATCTCTGGTGTTAGTTCCATAAATAATTTCCTTAGCAGCCATCCTTCCACCTCCTTTTGTCAAATTTTTTTTGAAATTCTTTATTTTTTCAGACGACTCATTAATCCTCAATGATGGCTAAGACATCGTCTTCTCTCATGATGAGAAACTCTTCTCCCTTGATCTTTATTTCTGTTCCAGCATACTTGCTGAAAAGGATTTTATCCCCTTCTTTGACCTTTAGAGGACGGGTCTGCCCGTTTTCAAGGAGCCTCCCCTCCCCCACGGCAATAACTTTTCCCATAATAGGTTTTTCCTTGGCTGTGTCAGGGATGATGATACCTGATTCTGTCCTTTGCTCTTCCTCAACGCGTTGAACAAGGATCCGATCATAAAGCGGTCTAATCTTCATACATCCACCTCCTCCCGAAGAATTTTTTGTTTTGAATTTAAAGGTCAATCAAAAAATAATCATCCCTTTTTCAAAGACAAGGGGGTTGACTTACAGTTTTACAAATTCTTCGATTTGTTTTAAAAGCCCGGGATCCCCTGATGAAGTGTCTATTTTGAGAAGATTAGGCACATCAACAGGAGGTTCAAAGGTTATCTTTTGGTGAAGATAGGTCTCAAACAAGGCATCTGAAGCTGTCTTTTCTTGCGCCCTTTTGGCAAACCTCTCCTTCACCACCTCATCCTCTGCTACACACCAGATAAAGAAGACCTCACAGGGAATATCTTTTAAAGCTAAAAAAAGCATATCCCGCCATTTTTTCTTTCTAAAAGTAGCATCAAGAACCACATCACGCCCGTAAGAAACCTCAGTCTTTGCCCTTTCTGCCAGCACTTCATAGGTCTTATCTGAGACTTGAGGAGAATAGATACCCTGTTCAAACTCTGCGTAGTAATGTTGCTCTGGGTCTAAACCAAGGAGCCTTTTTCTCTCCACATCGGAAGAAAGATAAACAACAGGGTACCTTTGAGATATCCTTTCTGCTAAGTATGTTTTCCCCGTGCAAGAAAGCCCCATAAAAACTAAAACCTTAGGTATTCCTCCAGCATACCGAAAGGCAAGGTCAAAATACTTCTGAGAAAGCATTAAAGCTTCTTCCCTTACCTTAGAGCTTAAGCTTTCGTCTTGAGAAGTAAAGCATCCGACCTTTCCCCGCACATAGGCTCGGTAGCATTTGTAAAAATCCAAAAGAAGTAAGAGGTCTTTATCCCCGCTTTTTTTAACAAACTCATCGATAAAGTATTTTGAAAGCTCATCTAATCTATAAAAATCTAAGTCCATAGCCAGAAAAGCAAGGTCTGAGCAGACATCACCACACCGAAATCTTTCATTAAACTCAATACAGTCAAAGATATAAACCTCCTTCAGGTCGTCAAAACAGATGTTTGCCGAATAAAGGTCACCGTGCCCATCCCTGATATAGCCCTCTTTAACCCTTTTTTCAAAAAGTGAAGCATTCTCTTCCATGAACCTTCTTGAATAGCCAACAATGGTCTCAAACTTTCTTTGAGTTAAGGCCCTGCCTACAAACTCTATAGTTTGAGAGAAATTTTCTTCTATGTTGTAAGATATAAATTGTAAACTACCGTATTTTGATATCTCTTCGTTTGTTTCTGCCCTTTGATAAAAGGGGACAAGCTTTTTAACGATTAAGTCTATATGCTTGGTGGTTAGCCATCCTTTTGCAAGAAGAGTTCCCATCATCCCCTCTTCTGGAAGCCTCTTCATCTTTACCGCATAGTCCACAATTTCGCCTTCTGGGGATTGGCAAGTCTTAGCTACATCTTCAATAAAAAATCGCTCACCTCTTTTTACCACTGGAACAACGCCCAAATAGATATCCGGGCATAGCCTTCTATTTAATTCAACCTCCCTCTCGCAGTAAAATTTTCTTTTTTCCAGGGTTGTAAAATCGAGAAAACCAAAGTTTACAGGCTTTTTTATTTTGTAAACTATTTCATCGGTTATAAAAACATAAGAGATGTGAGTTTGGAGAACCTTAAACTCTTTGGTAGTGAAAGAAAGAGATTCTTTGGTTATGAGTTCATGCCAGAGGAAACTTTCCATTTCGCTTTTTATATTAACAAATAAAAAAGTTGTTGCAACGACCGCAGTTTTATTTTAAAATTCTTTAAAGTTTTAGGCTGGGGTGAAATGTGATGAAAAAAGTCGCTGTGGTCTACGATGATATCTATCTAAAACACAACCCTGGGAATTATCATCCAGAAAGTCCTTATCGGCTTTTAGCCATCTGGGAGAGGTTGCTAAAGGATGATGTTAAGGACTGCTTTGAAGTTTTTAAGCCCTATCGAGCCACAAAAGAGGAAATCCTCTGGGCTCACACAGAGGAACTTTATTCGCTTGTAGAATCAACTGCGGGCAAACCTTTTTACTACATAGATGGTGATACGGCAACGAACGAATATTCTTTTGAAGCTGCCCTTTATGCTGTTGGTGCGCAGAAGATGGCTTTAGAGCTTCTCTTTCAGGAAGGCTTTGACGCTGTATTTTCATTGGTTAGACCACCTGGACATCACGCAGAAAGGGCTCGGGCTATGGGGTTTTGTCTCTTCAACAACGTTGCCCTTGCTGCTTACTATGCCAAAAATCTGTACAATTTAAACCGCATCTTGATCGTAGACTTTGACCTTCACCATGGCAACGGGACCCAAGATATCTTCTGGGAAGACTCTCAAGTTCTCTTTTTTTCAACCCATCGTTATCCTTACTATCCTGGAACCGGAAATTACAATGAGGTCGGCGGCGGTTCTGCAAGAGGCTTTACGATAAACGTTCCCTTAAAGGGTATTTCTAACGATGGAGATTTCCTTTATTTTTATCAGAAACTGCTAAAACCAATAGCTCTTCAGTATAAACCTCAGCTTATTCTTGTCTCTGCAGGCTATGATTGCTTGCGAGGGGATTCCTTAGGAGGCACAAACCTAACCCTTGAAGGTCTCGGCATGATGCTTGCTATCTTGAAAGATGTAGCCGAAAAAACCTCAGAAGGAAAGATAGCCTTTACCCTTGAGGGTGGCTACAATCTTTCTAACCTTTCTGAAGGCGTAGCATTGACCATAAAACTCTTTTCTGAAGCTATGAAGATTGACATAGATGAAAATCCGGTTCCCTCAACCTATTCAGAAGAACTTCTTGTCAAAATTAAAGACCTTCTTCGCTTTAAAAACTATTGGGAGGTTTAGAGTTATGTCCATTTCCCGTCAGATGTTCTCTTATCAAGAAAAAAGCTCCTGGATTAGAAAGATGTTTGAAGAGGGGCTAAAGCTCAAACAGGAATTAGGGGAGGACAGAGTCTTTGACCTTACTCTTGGTAATCCAGACCTTTCTCCACCAGAAGAGGTTTATCTTGCTTTGAAAGAAATGGTTGAAAACTATAAACCAGAATTTCATCGCTATATGCCAAATGCTGGGTTTGAGGATGTTCGGGCTAAAATGGCAGAAAAAGTGACCCTTGAGCAGGGGGTAAAAGTTTCTGCCCACGAAGTTGTTATGACCTGCGGAGCGGCAGGGGCTTTAAACGTCATCTTCAAAGCCCTCCTTAACCCAGGAGAAGAAGTCCTTTTCCCATCCCCTTTTTTCGTTGAATACTTTTTCTACAGTGAAAACCATCAAGGTATCCCTAAACCAGTTCCCACCAAAGATGATTTCAGCCTTGACCTTTCTGCCTTTGACAAAGCCATAACTGAAAGAACAAAAATCGTCCTCATCAACTCTCCAAACAATCCAACTGGTCAAGTCTATAGCGAGGAGGAAATAAAAGGATTGGCAGAGCTTCTCTCAGAGAAAAGCAAAAGGTTTGGGAAAACCATCTATCTTGTGTCCGATGAACCATACAGAAACTTAACCTTTGATGGTGTAGCTGTGCCATCCATCTTGAAGCACTATTCAAACAGCATCATTGCCTATAGTTTTTCCAAGGAGCTTGGTTTAGCTGGAGAGCGGATAGGCTTTGCTGCGGTCCATCCTGACATTGAAGAAAAAGAGCTTTTGCTTTCAGCTATGATCATGGCAAACAGGATCCTTGGCTTTGTGAACGCACCAGCCCTTGCTCAAAGGATTGTTATGAAGTGCGCCTTCTCTAAGGTTAAAGTAGAAATCTATCAAGAAAGACGAGATATCTTGTGTAGCATCCTTGATGAGGCAAACATCTCTTATGTAAAACCGAAAGGAGGACTTTTCCTCTTTCCGAAAGTAGACATCGATGATGTTGTCTTCTGTGAGCATTTAAAGAAATGGGGTATACTTGCCGTCCCAGGGCGAGGCTTTGGTAAAGCAAACCATGTCCGGCTATCTCTTTGCGTTCCAGCTGAAAAACTAAAGGCTCTGAGAGAACCATTCTTATCTGCCATTTCTGAAATTCGAAAATATCATGATTTTTGATGTTTAGATTTAAGATACTTAAAACAAGTAAAAAAACAAAAGCAAGGCTTGGGCTTCTTATTACTCCTCGGGCGGTCGTAGAAACCCCGGTCTTCATGCCTGTGGGAACTCAAGCAAGCATCAAAGCCCTCGATCCCCAAAAGGTATCTTCCCTTGGCTATAGGATTATTCTTAGCAACACTTACCATCTTCTTCTAAGACCTGGGGTCGATATTATCAAAAGGGCAGGCGGTCTTCATAGGTTCATGAACTTTCCCGGAGCTATACTTACAGATAGCGGGGGTTTCCAGGTTTACAGCCTTTCCTCGTTTAGCAAAATCACTGAGGAAGGGATCATCTTTCGCTCTCATATTGACGGAAGTGAGATGTTTTTAAGCCCCGAAGCTGCAGTCTTAGCTCAGTGTGAACTTGGTTCAGACATCATGATGGTCCTTGACACCTGCATACCCTATCCTTGTGATTTTGAGAAGGCAAAAGAGCTAACCTACCTCACTCACCGTTGGGCTGAAAGATGCTTAGATTATTATTTAAATCTTTCAAAGCCAAAGGGGGTTTTGTTCGGGATTGTCCAAGGTGGAATGTATGAAGAATTACGTAGTCTTAGTGCACGCTACATTTCAAGCCTTCCTTTTTCGGGATACGCCATAGGAGGGCTTTCGGTCGGCGAGCCTCCTGACCTAAGAAATAGAATGATTGAGATAGCAGTTGAGAGCCTCCCAGTAGAAAAACCAAGGTATCTTATGGGGATTGGGACCCCTCTTGACATCATCGAGGCAATAATGAGAGGGGTTGATATGTTTGACTGTGTTCTTCCTACAAGAAACGCAAGAAGAGGAACCCTTTTTACCTCCCAGGGATATGTAAACATTAGAAATTCCAAATACAAAGAAGATTTTTCTCCTCTTGATCCCCTTTGTTCCTGCTATACCTGTAGAAATTTTACCAAAGCCTATCTTAGGCATCTCTTTCAGGCTAAAGAACTTTTAGCCTATACTTTGCTTACCCTTCACAATCTTCATTACTATGCTAAATTGATGAAAAAGGTTCGCTTAGCCATCAAAGAGGATGAGCTCAATCACCTTTACGAAGAGCAAAAAAGATTGTATCAAAAAATTCATGAGGAGGTAGAAGAATGATCTTCCATCAGCTTTTTATCCTTTCCCAAGCCTTTGCCATGGCACCACCCCCGCAAGGACAGCAAGGTCAAGGCGGGCTAATCGGTTTAATCTTCACCCTTCTCCCCTTAATCTTAATCTTCGTCATTTTTTATTTTTTACTCATCCGTCCACAGCAGAAAAGATTAAAAGAACACCAAAAGTTTTTGTCAGAGCTTAGGGTTGGGCAAAAAGTATTTACCTCTGGAGGGATAGTGGGAAGGATCGTTAAGATCGAGGGAGACCTTGTTTGGCTTGAGGTAGAAAAGGATACCATTATTCCTGTAATCAAAGGCTACATTGCAGGTAACTACCAAGCTTAAGAATTATGAACTTTGAAAAAATTTTTGAGTTTCTTTCTTCTCCCTTGTTCTTTGGCATTGCTATGTTAATCCTCGTCTACATTGGGTTAATTCATCTTTATAGAAAGAAAATGAAAGAACGGGAAAAGTTTCTCAAGGGACTAAAAGTCGGTCAGCTTGTAGTTACAAGCGGAGGAATAATCGGAGAAATAACAATGATTGAAGAAGGGTTTATTTGGCTTAAAATAACTCCTAATGTTGAAGTGTTGGTGGTAATTGACCATGTAATAGGGGTTTGCAAACCCCATTAGCCTTAATTAATCTAATTTCCTTTGCCAGTCCTCTAAAGCTTTAAGAGCCCTCTCAACAAGGGCTCTCAGCTTTTCCTCTTTTTTGAGCTTCCTTTTTCCTGGGATTTCAGGGAATAGCCCCCAGTTGATGTTCATCGGCTGAAAATGCTTGGGATTTGAGTGTTGTAGATAGTGCACCAAGCTTCCAATTGCGGTCTCAGGAGGTGGGGTAACAAGTTCTTTTCCCTTTATCAACCTATAGGCGTTTATCCCTGCAACTAAGCCCATGGCAGTGGACTCCACATACCCTTCAACTCCCGTAATCTGCCCTGCTAAAAAGACGTTGGGATAATTTTTAAGTTGTAAATAAGGAGTTAAAACTTTTGGAGCGTTAACAAAAGTGTTCCTATGGATGGATCCATATCTTGCAAATTCAGCTTTTTCCAATCCAGGGATCAAACGAAAAACCCTTTCCTGCTCATGGTATTTAAGCTTTGTCTGAAAACCAACCATGTTGTAGAGAGTTCTCTCAGCGTTCTCCGGTCTTAACTGAACAACGGCATAGGGCTCTTTGCCGGTCCTCGGGTCTATAAGTCCTTTAGGCTTCATGGGACCATACCTTAGGGTGTCAATACCCCTCTCAGCCATTACCTCAATGGGTAAACATCCCTCAAAGTATTTTGGCTCTTCAAAGGAATGAAGAGGAACCTTCTCAGCCCTCAAAAGCTCTTGCACAAACCGTTCATACTCTTCCTTGGTTAACGGACAGTTCACATATGCTCCCTCTTCCTCCCCATAACGGTCGGCAACAAAAACCTTTCCCCAATCTATACTATCTCCGTAAACAATAGGAGAGATGGCATCATAAAAGTGTAAAAAGGGTTCAGATATAAGTTTGGCAAGGGACTTAGCCAGAGGATCTGAGGTCAAAGGACCCGTAGCAACTATTACAACCTTATCAGTAGGGATTTCGGTCATTTCTTCACAAACAAACCTTATGTTAGGATGATTTAGCAGCTTTTCAGTGATGTACTTAGCAAACCTCTCTCGGTCTACTACTAAAGCTTTCCCTCCTGGAATTTGGTTAATGTCTGCGGATTCAATGATGAGAGAACCAAGCTTTCTAAGCTCTTCTTTGAGAAGACCTACGGCATTGGTTAAATCCTTAGACCTTAGAGAATTGGAGCAGACGAGCTCAGCAAAGTAGCCTGTCTTATGAGCTGGAGTGAGCTTCTGAGGGCGCATTTCATAGATAATAACCCTTAGACCCCGATTGGCTAATTGCCAGGCTGCCTCTGACCCAGCAAGCCCAGCCCCTATTACAATTACCTCTCCCATTTAAAGAAAAACTAATAATCAACCCCTGGAATTTCAACGGTAATTATCTTGGGAGTAATGAAAACGATTAGTTCAGTTTTGGCTAAGTTTTTTTCCTTCTTTTTAAAGGCTTTGCCTAATCCGGGAATTTTCCCAAGTCCAGGGACCTGGTCAACATTATCACCAAGGTCACTCGTCTTTATCCCACCTATCACAACGGTTTCACTGTTGTTAACCAAGGTCTTAGTAGTAGCCGAGCTGGTTAGCAGGGCTGGAACTCCATTAACTACCCTACCCCAATCAGGTGTGCTTTTCTCGATTTCAATATCGAGATTAATACGATTATCAGGGGTAATATGAGGAGTCACTTTAAGCCTTAAAACAGCCTCCATAAACTGGGTGGTTGCTACTCCATATTGGGTAAGCTGCAGATAAGGAATTTTATATCCCTGCTTTATCTCGGCAGGCTGATTGTCAAGGGTTAAAACCTTTGGCGTAGCAAAAATCCTTGCTACACCCTCACTTTCAAGCGCTGATAGCTGAGCATCAAGTTGTATAACAGATTTTCCAATATGCCCGAAAGTAAATCCTACCGTTGAAAGTCCTGCAACGCCTAAATCAACACTACCTGAGATAGAATAATTTCCAGTCCCTAATATCATATGTTCATTACTTTTATGAGCTAATCCGCTCCATTTAATTCCAAGCTTGTGTGAATATGTATCCATTATTTCTACGACCCGGGCTTCGATCAATACCTGTTTCGTTGGCTTATCCACTTCTTTTATTATCATTTCTATTTCTTTCAAATTTTTTTCAGTGTCTTTTACTATCAACACGTTTGAATTAGGTTCATAGGTTATTTTTCCATCACCAGTTACAATTTCTTTTAACTTGGATACTAATGTATCTCCTTTGACATATTTTAACTGAAAGGTTTTGGTTGTTAATGGACCCCTTTCCTGAATATCTTTGACAGAAGCAAGATAGTCCTTATATCTATCGCTTTCTGCTTTGATCTCATCAAGAGTTACAATTCTCATAACATTACCGATCATTACATAGCCCAATCCATAATTTGCAAGCACGATATCAAGAACCTGATCCCAAGGCACGCGATGAAGCTTTAGCGTGACAGTTCCTTTCACTTTATCGCTTACAACGATGTTTAACCCGCTTATTTCCGCAAAGAAACGAAAAACAGCATGCAAATCAGCTTCCTGAAAATCTACGCTAATCAGCTGCCCTTTGTACTTTTTTGTCAGAGGCAAGTTTAAAGAAGATAAATCAGGTGGAACTGAAACTTTATAGTCCGGAATGAACTTTTCTTGGTCTAATTTAGAAATTCTATCACCTGTTATCATGGCATCATAGACTTTTCTTTCATCTTCAAAAAAGATTCTAACTACAAGACGATTTTCGATCATTGAGGCTTGAAAATTAAAATCTTTAGTTAAAGTAAAGACTAAAAAAAGCCTATCTTTTTCAATACCTGCTTCTACTTCTTTAAATAGGTCCTTTGGTAAAGTTTTAATCCACTTTGACTCTTTAGGTAAAGTATCATGTAAATAAACATAAAGCATTTTATCGCTCTTTTTAACTTCAAAATTGACTGGTTTATCAAACTCAAAGATCAATTGATGTTCGGGCTTATCAAAAAAAAGAACGTTAAGAAGATATGGCTTTGCGTATAAATCTTGGGGTAATAAAAAAAGACATATTAATATGACAAGAAAAATTGTGGATTTATTTTTCATGATCCTTACTCCTTCCTCAAATTTAGTTTTATTTCCCGTTGAGTTTTCCCCCCAAATACATCCCTTTCTTCAACTAATATAATAACATGATCATTTCCAATTCTCTTTACATAATGGCTTGCAAACCTTGTTCCCTCGGTAACAAAATACCCTCTTTTTAAAGGATCCTGCAATAAAGCGTATCGTTTACCATTCTTCATTAAAATTCCTTTTAATTCAAAATTAAAAACTTCCTCTTTTTTTTGCAATTGAGAAACCATTTTTGGATTTAGAAAGGGATTTCTTAAACTTTCAAAATCATACCTTTCCCTGGGGCTATAGATTACCTTTTTCCATTCCTCTAATTCTACATCCTGAAATTTATACTGCTCAGGAGGTTTTACAACTACTTCCGATTTCTCTTGAGTTTGACAACCTACAATCCAAATTAAGAATAGGACTATTAAAATATAAACTCTCATTTTTTACCTTGCTGCTTAAGTTCTATACCTGTGTACTTAAATGTTTGGAATGTGCCTTTTGTTAAAAGAAAATCTTTGTCTTGTTGAGAAATCTCTATTGAAACCAAATTTACTAACCTTTCTAAGTTTTCTACATCATTTAAAAAGGCAAAAGTGTTGTTAAAATTTCCTGTAAAGGATAGTTCTATAGGAATTTCGTTATAGTAGTTTTTCTGAATTTCTGGCTTTGGGATAAAGTGCAAGACCTTTAATCCTCTTTTTTTGGCTAATTGAGCAATGTTATTAAGTAGTATTGGTATCTCCTTCTCTGTTGGTAGGATCTTTTGACTTTCTGCTAAAAAATTTCTTCGTTCCTTTACTATAAACTCTAATTCCTTTTCTTTTTTAGCGATTTGTTCATACTTTAAAATTTCTTTTTCTAAAGACTCTATGGTTTGAACAAGATTTTTTTCTTTTTCTTTTCTTGGTGTATAATAAAAATTGTAAAACAGGGCTAATGGTAAAATCAAAGTTAGGAGCAGATACAAAATCTTTGTGCTTTTTGGTTTATTATCAAGTTCTTCAATTATTCTTTTATAAAACTCTTTAAATCCTTTCATTTTAAAATTGCACCTCGGATTCAAATTCTACTAAAGAATATTCACCAAGCTGTTTTGTTACTGCTGACCTAAGTTCTACATTCTTAAAGACCTGTTTATTCACCTCCAAGTTTTTTAAATAATTTGCCACATCTTCAAGAGAAAAGGCATAACCTTTTATATAACCCTTCCCGGGATCAGCTTTTAAGGTACTAATTAAAACCTTATTTTCTTTTACTTCAGAGATAATATAATACAAAACCCTTAATCTTTGTCCCTGATCTTTTTTTAATTCTATTATCGCATTAATTCTTTTTTTAATGTCTTCTTTCTCCTCCTCTAATTTTTTTACCTTTATAGCTATACTTTTATATCTGTTCAAATATTCTTCTTTTTCCCTTTTTTCTTTTTCTAATTTCCTTAGATTTAGCTCAACATTAATCACTGCTCCGATTATAAATGCAAATATGATTATTAATACAAATACGTATACATGAGCAAATGATAGAGATATAACTTTTTTTGAAGTCTTAATTATCTTCTTTTTATGGGGCAAAAGGTTAAATTTTATTATCATTCACAGTAACTCCTTTACAGCTGTAGATAAAGCCAGAAGTCCTTGAGTATTGATAACATTCAAATAGTCAGGATGTATATTGTCACTAATAGTAACTTTCTGCTCAATTTCAACCTTCTGATAAGGTATCTCTAATGCTTGTGCCAATATTTGAGTGATATTTGGAATCCTTGCCCCACCTCCTATAAGATAAAAAACCTCAGGGATAATTCCAAATTTAGTTTTTACTGCTTCTAATTTTACTAAAATTTCTTCAGATAACTTTTCTAAATATTTAACAAAAATTGATTTTACAATCTGTATTTCTGAAGGTTTAGGATTGTGTATAATTTTTAAAGCTTGATTTTTATCAACTTTAAATGCATTAGAAATTTCCTGCTCCAATCTTCTCATCCCTAAATTTGAAAGATGATATGTAGATAGTGGAACTTCTTTATTAGTAATAAACAATCTGATATCATAGTAACCTAAATCAATAATGAGCTTTGCATGTGCGCCATACAGATATTCCAAAAAATCATGTATAACAATAAAGTCACTATCAATATTTATCAAATTCAAATTCAGAAGAGAAAATAAATCTACAAATTTATTTAATGCTTCTTTT
>Ga0209393_1000173_pt1 | contig 32930 bp, 33 predicted proteins | sample SSWtaG_2_FD_184117 | JGI IMG/M metagenome (GOLD analysis project Ga0209393, IMG submission 184117) | Hot spring microbial communities from Sandy's Spring West, USA to study Microbial Dark Matter (Phase II) - SSWsed_130316 (SPAdes)... | ecosystem: Environmental > Aquatic > Thermal springs > Hot...
GGGCGTAATAAGTATGCTCCCATAGTAGTATCCGCCCCCGAAGACGTAGATACCGATTTCGATGAGTTTCTTAAGTTCTATGGATGTTCTGATGAGTTTGCCAAGGCATACCAGTTCTGCTGGCCTACGAAGGTATATATTGGATGGGTATTCGAAGACTTGAAGACAGCTAAAGAGACCGCTAAGACGTTTAAAGCATTCTTTAGAGTGAAGGAAGACTGGAGGAGGATAGACAATAGAGAGCTTCCAGTAGTATTCGTTGACTTCGAGGAATGGATAACATTCTACTCTATGAGAGGTCATCAACTACATCCACTAGACGCTATAGCTTTAAGATATTTGAAGAAGAGTACTAATATTGAGAAGGCTTTCAGACAACTAGCTAGAGACCTAGCAGAGCTCTTCAAAGAACATGGTGGAGAAGTAGAGTGGTGTACCGAGGATGGCTAAAGCTGTCTATGTTGATACTTCACCAACTGCGTCTAGGACGGCTACCGACGATAAAAGAAAGAAGAGGAAGCCTCATTATGTCTTTGATGGTGAGAGGATATTCGAGGTATATAAGCTGACCAAGCTTAAGGATGTTGATGAAGTATTCATTGATGTATTGTTTCCAGAGATTTATGAAGAAGTACTAGAGCTACTCAAGAGAGGAGTCAAGGTGTATCTGCTGAAGGATACTAGGATGTTGAAGAAGCTTAGGATGGAGAATAATATGAAGAAGAGTGATGAAGTTGACGCCCAGCTACTTTCAATGATCTCGAAAGACGGTTTTAGACTATTGACGGTTGAGGAGCTGGAGTTTAAGGCGAAGATGAGGCCACTAATAAACAGGTACGAACAGGTTGTACGGTGGAGGAAGACTCTAAAACAATGGTTGAGTCAAGGTTTCGATTATAATTTCAAAGAGTCTATAAGGCTTATGTGGAATGATAGTAAAAGGATATCTAAAGAAATTATCAGGGAGTTGGCTGATAACAATATATACAAAGAAGCGTGTAGACTGCTGGGGTTAAAGGATAGCGTTGAACTAGCTATCCTAACAGTAGAGCTTCCACTTCATCTACCTATAACAAGACTCAAAGGATTGCTGGGATTTACGCCTAACAAAAATAAGGGTCGATATGCGCATAAACTTAGAAAACATATTATAGATCTTGCAGCAAATCTATACCTTAATGCTAAAAAGAGTGTATACGTTTTAGACACTGTTGCCGAGATGGTTGATCGTCTACCGAGGGAGCGAGCGCTCTACAAAATACAATTGATGATTTTGAAGTCTTTGAGAAAAGCGTACCTCCTAACGACAAACCCTACTGGCCGATGAGTGGTAAAAGCTGTCAGCTGGTAGGGTGCAAGAGAATCTCCCAACATATGGTGTTATGGAATAGCCCCGCCAGCTACAGCTACTTTAACTCATCGGCCAGCCCCTCTCCCAAAATTATTTTTGTACTCTATTTTTAATTTTACAAAGAATTACCTAATATATTACTCCCTCAACAGCATAATCTACTAGACTGTTTAGAACTTTTTCTACTTCACATGCAATTATTAGCACCCTTTTAGTATCCCATTTAATCATTGTTCTCATTAGACTTAACCTGTCTAAGTCAAGCCAATAGATTCTCTTGCAGAAGTATTACGTGACGCTGTATTCCCAATAACTAAAAATGAACTAGTAAAGAAACATGGCTGGAAGCTTATCGACATAGATTCGAAGACCAGAGTTCCAGCATCTGTAGTCCTAAAACAGTTAAGAAAAGAAAGCTATAGAAGCATAAATGATGTCTTAGCAGAGTTGAGGAGAAGGTTTGAGACACAAGAATAACTAGCGGTAAATCTTAGGCCTCCTAATCTTTAGTAATCTCTTTACTTTACTTAGTAATTCTTCACGGCCTCCTATTAAAGCTGTCAAGTCATACTCGACTGTTCCAAATATTTTTCCATTAACATTCATTGTAGGTGAGAGCTGTAGTTCTATTTCTCCGAACCTTACGTCTGGAAAAGACTCTGGTCCAGAATTATATGATTGTATTGCTGCTCTGTACCCTTCAGGATTATATTTTGGAGCATCTAAACAATCTTCTTGGCTTATAGGTAGGTTAGATGATGACAGGATTAGAGCTGACCAAAGCCTTTTACCTATTTGTGTAATATACGCTATCTCTCCTCTCCCAGTCTCTCTCAAATCTTCAGGTCTTACACCTAGCTTAGTAACCATCTCTCCATCTATTTTAAACGAGACATGGTCTCTATCCACGTATAATCTATCTTTAGGTATTATTGTGAAGTAATGTATGGGTTCAGGCTTCTTCTTGACTGGTATAAGAACAGTACCTACATTTCTCAATCCAATAGGTACTTGGGCTAGAACCCATGGATTAATCCTACCTATATATTCTCCTATAATTCCTTCACGTATCCAGAGTTTAAGATACCGCCTCCGTACATCTAGTAACTTAATCTCCCTCCTAATGAAGCCTTCGAGATTACTATGTAGGAGGTTATCATACGCTGATATTCTACTCTCTAACAAGAAGCTCATGTAGTCTTTCTTCATTAATCTATATTCTGCAGGGTCTAACTTTCTTGGGCAGAACCATTCTTCAAATTTTTCTGGATTAGCATAGAAGAAGTTACGTTCAGGAGAGATCCATAATCTTAGACCCCCAATATTCCATTCATCTCTAACTAGAGCTTCTTCAAGTTTAGGGTTAACCCATAAGAGATTTGGTGAATTATCTAAGAATATTCCTATAATCCTTCCACCTTTCTCAGAGACCACTACCGCAGTTTCTGCTTCTTCCACGACTGAAACCTTTGTAAATCTTTCAAGTATTTCTACAAGAGATTTTAAAGTATTCATGAAGTTAAAATAATCATTTTAAGATAAAAAGATTTCAATAAAAAGTTCAAGGATGGAATGATGTTCTTTGCATAATCTGGTTAAGCATATAGAGTGGCCAAAATATTTTAATTGAGAGAATAATAAGGGTTATCGGTAGATTCTCAGCCCCACTCTTCGATAACCTCTTTTACGTTACTTAGTAATTCTTCACAGCCCCACGTTAACATTATCAAGCAACATTCAACTTTTCCAAACATTCTCATATCCATATACATTTCTAGGTACAAGCTATAGCTCTATTTCTTATAGCCTTGTTTCTGGAATATATTCGATTCTAGGATCGTATGATTGTATTGTTGCTCTAAATCCTTTAGGATTATAATTCAGAATGTCTATGTGGTCTTCTTGACTTATCAAAGAGGACAAGATGCTAGAGGCTACATGAAAAACCTAATCGACACTATGCTCAAACCTTTATAGAGAGAACGCTTAATGACTGAAGGAAAAGAGGGTTGTAAGTTAAGATGCTGGATGAGAAGTTCATCGTGAGAAAGAAAGTCAGAAACAAGTACAGGATAGCCCTAGTCTACCCGAGCACTTATAAGGTTGCGATATCGAACCTCGGTTTTAGGATAATTTACCACCTCCTGAACCTTGACGATCGGATCTACTGCGAGCGCTTCACAGTTGAGAGTGATAGAAGCATTGAGACTGGATCACATCTTAGAGAATTCGACTTGATAATGTTCAGCTATCAATATGAGTTAGACCTCTTCGAGATAGCCCGACAAATAGTCAGGCTTAACCTCTTTAATAAGCCTAAAATAATTGGCGGTCCATGCACATACAATCCATACCCTCTTAAGCATTTCACGAACTACGTTTACATTGGTGAGGCGGAGAGCACGCTGACAGAATTTGTTAAGGGGATAATAGATGGAATGGGCCCCGAAGATCTAGCAAGCTTGGAGGGATTATTCATCTCTGGAGTCTCAGAAGAGGTGAGGAAAACATACCCACGAAAGCTTAATACATTTCTTCCAGTACTTCAAGTATCTAGTAGACGAGGCGTTTTAGGTGACTCTCTCCTACTCGATGTGAGCAGAGGGTGCAAATGGAGCTGTCTCTTCTGCTTAGGGAAAAGCTTCTACGCACCATATAGGGAGAGAAGTTTAGATCAGCTAGCTGATGCCATGCGAGAGGGTTTGATTAAGGGGGGCTATGAGTCCGTGGCTTTAATTGCGAGCGATCTCTCAAGATACAGCATGCTTGACGAGCTCTTGGAGATTGTGAGGGAGCTTAGAGGGGGCAGAAGCTTCAGACTGATAGTACCCTCATTGAGAGCTGATGCCATCAATGAGAAGATTTTAGAAGTCATAGTCGAGACCGGTGAAAAAACGATAACAATAGCACCTGAGAGCTGCGAGAAGCTCAGATACAGGATAGGGAAAAATTTTTCAGATGAGACTCTCCTTCAGACATGTATACTGTTGAAGAAACATGGGATCTCACGTGTAAAGCTCTATGTGATGTTTGGACTCCCTGGAGAGACTATGAAGGACCTGGAGAAGACGGTGAAGCTGGTCAAAGACATAAAGAACATGGGGTTCAAGGTAAAGGTGAGCGCGAACCCATTTGTTCCAAAGCCTCATACGCTGATGGAGGGTGAGGAATTTGAAGACTTGAAAATCTTAAGGAGAAAGCTCAAGCTCCTGAAAAAGGAGCTCGGTGGAATGCTGAACACGGACGGAATAAGACAGGCATATCTGCAGGCTATAATAGCGAGAGGTGACGAAAGAATTGGAGAATTAATCCTTCACGTGGTTAGGAAGTATGGAGAGCCAACTTTAGCGGCAATAAAGAGGGAGGCGGAGAGGATGGGAATAAGCATAGATAACTACGCGAAGAGAGGATCAGGAGAGAAACCATGGAAGAGGATAAGACTTGCCTAAATTTTATGAGACTATGATTTCAAGCATAAGTAAGCTCTGCAAAGTTTTGGTGATTCTTAAGTTCCTCAGAATGAAAAGATCTACGCCTTGGTTACTTCATATTTCTTTTCACTTTTCAGAAGCTCTTGGAAACGTGGAGAAGACTCCTTATCGGCAAAAGAATTATGTAACATGTTCTTAAAGCAAATATGATTTTTGAATAATATTTTAAGCGGCTGCAAGGAAGATTTCTAATAGTTTAATGGTAGGAGTAGGTATATGAATTATATGTAGACTTGAAGGGATAGGTCTATCAGATTATATATCCAAGCGTTCATCCAGCCTAAACTCTCATATTTAAAGAAGACCTTCAATTTGAAAAGAAAATTGTTTAGAAGCATTGCAAAGTACCAACGTTCTAATCTCTATTTATTATTCAATTTTCCTCTCCAGGTTAGCATAGATGAGACCTTAACATTAGATCCTTAGGAGGTTCAGTGAATTATCTGGAGGCATCTTCATAATCCCTACATGTTCCTTAAAGACTGCTACTATATATTCTACTTCTTTCTACAGTTGAAGACTTTTGTAACTTTCAAGTATATTTATGGGAACTTTAAACAATCATTAAGCTAAGCTGGTCATTTTAAGATAAGAGGTTTCAGGAAAAGTTCGATGGTAAAGCAATGTTGGACGTTTCATTAGCCGGATGAGCTTATAGAGTGATCAACCTATGTTGTTAAAACCTATTTATTGCCTCTATCAATATATTTTGTGATGGGTATGGAGGTCAGTGGGGAGAGGGGGGAAGTTAGGTCGGGACTTACAATAGCCGGTGCATATGCTGATAAATTGAGAAAAGCTTTATTTGCACAGTTTGCTGAGAAGGTTAAATCTGGAGAATTAAGTAAGGAAGATGTTGCTAGAGCTTCGAGAGAATTGAATACTTTTCTCTATCATATCCTTGTTGAGAAGCTGAAGCTAGATAAATTAGATGTCGTTAGAATAAATGTTAAGTATGAAGTTTATGGTAGAGAGTTAAGATGGGATTATGATAATCTAAGGATAGAGGCATACAAGAGGATACCGAAGGAGAAGATAGACGAAATAATAACGGAGGCAGTAAGACATGTAAAAGAGATTATCGAGGGCAGGCTTATCGTGGAAGAAATCGGTAAAACGTTGACTGGGGACATCTTATATAAGATTAGGTTAGGAGACTTAGATGTTGGATTACTAGAAGCCATTAAACTAGACGATGAACTACTTCTAAAAGGAGCTTTCATATCTCCTGAACCAGTTATGGTAGAGAAGATAAGAATAGAATTATATGGTAGAAACCCGGTAGAAGTATTAACAGAGAAGCTAAACGAGATTATTAATAAGAGTAGAAAAGTATCTAGAGAAGAAGCTGAAGAAGCTATTAAAGCATTACTAAGTATTGTGAAGACATTCGCTCGTTAAACTCGACCCCATTGCTCACCTTAGTGTAACTACGCCGCCTTAACTTAATGAGTGCAGCCCAGAAGTCCTTGCCTAGTTACTTAACTAAGTATAGATATATACTATGTAGTCTACCAGTCTCTGAGGATCTTACTTTGTAGATTTCGGAGGGGTTGAGACTTGGAATCATATAATCATGGCTGACTATTCTTGCACCTTTCTTCATCTTCTTGAATTTCGGGACTAGTATTTCAAGTACCTCAGGCAGTAGATATAATGTGAGTACGTTTGCTTCTGAAAAATCATAGCTGTATAAGTCTCCTCTTAAAACTATTGCTTTATCTAGACCCATACTAGCGATCTTCTTCCTAGTTAGTTCTACTAAATTTATATTCTTCTCAACACCTAGAGACCAGCATCTATAATCTTTTGCAGCTGACAATATTATTCTACCATCTCCTGATCCAAGATCAACTAGTAATTCATCTGGTTTGGGGTCGGCTATACTTAGCATCTTCTCAACTACGTCTCTGGGGGATGGGACGAAGGGTAAAGGTCTCCGCCCCTCTCTCCACATACCCTCCGGTCTCTAAGAGTAATGAAGCAGGATAAAAATATAAGACGGGCAACTAGGATTGAATTTATAGGGTAGACGCTACATCATAAATGATTGAGTTAAGTTGTTCAGGTATCTGGAGGAATGTGATAGAGCTCTAGTCCTAGGAATTGGAGGAGGGGGAGACATATTCGCTACTATACCTACTAGGAATTTCTTAAGGAGGATAGGGGTAGAAGCGTATATAGGATGTGTTGCTTGGGAAAGATTCATACTAGACCCTAAACCAGGTCCAAGACCATTAGAAGAACTTGTAAATATTCAAGAGCTATCCGAGACTGTATGTATTGGTGGTCCAGATACAATTACAGAAGATGGCGTAAAACTCCAAGCTTCATATTTATCTGAGAGGCTTGGCGAAAAGGTAGTCCTAGTAGATATTACGAAGGGTGTTAAGAAGACCGCTATAGGGCTTGATGAGGCTCTCTCAAAACTTGGAGTCAACTTACTAATAGGAGTAGATGGTGGAGGAGACATACTAGCTAGAGGCATTGAGAAGAATCTCATGTCTCCTCTCTGCGATTCAGTAATGCTCGCATCGCTACACTACATGAAGAATAGAAACCTCATAGGGGTATTCGCTGCAGGATGCGATGGAGAATTATCTTTCGAAGAAATATTGAGTTATCTCTCAGAGATTGCTTCTATTGGAGGATACATGGGAGCTTACGGGATGACCGAGGAAGATGTAGAGATGCTTGAGAGACTGGTTGATGGTATGGTCAGTGAAGTAAGTAAGATTGCATTATCATCTTTTAGAGGGTTTAAAGGGAGCATCAATATAAGAGAAGGCCTCTACAAAGTAGAAACATCGATTATCTCAACGATAACATTTTACCTTGATACAGAGAAAACTTATAGTCTTAGCCCCATCGCAAAAGCTGTCTCAGACTCAGGAAATATTATAGAAGCTAACACGAAATTAAATAAAATGGGTATTCGAACAGAATTTGATTTAGAGTTAGAAGCTCAACGAAGAGGAGCGAGATCATATAGAGAGCTCTTTAAAGACAAATTTAAGAATGGATAGGCCTTAATCTGCATCATAGGTAAAATAAAGTGACTCAACGGTTTAATAATATGATCGGCGTCATATTTGTAAGTATTGCTGCGGTTATCTGGGGATCGAATGGTGTAATAGTCAATTTTATTCAAGCAGATCCATTTCTAATTGCTTTTTACAGAACTTTGCTAGCAACATTGATATTAACACCGATAGCCCTTATCATGAAAAGAAGCGAATTCATTAAAGCGGCTATTGAGTGGAGACCGCTAATGTTTAATGGGTTTATGAACGCTCTAGGATGGGGATTCTTATTCTCTTCAATGAAGCTAATCCCTATTGCAGTTTCAGTCTTACTAAACTACTTAGCTCCAATATTCGTAGCACTATTAGCTCCAGTCTTCCTAAAAGAGAAGATCAAAGTTGCAGCTATCACTTCCCTGATATTATCTATGGTAGGAGTCACACTAGTATTTCATGAACAGGTTCGTGGAGGAAGCATGAGTGTTCTAGGAGTAATCTACGGGTTGTTATCAGGGCTATGTTACGCCCTTTTTATCTTAATTTCTAAGAGGATCCGTAGGCAATACCCCAGTTATATTTTAGCCTCATACACATACTCTTTCACATTAATATTTTTATCAATCATAGTTTGTTTAACATCTCATACAATTTATATTAGAGAAGAAGCCCTTCCACTACTATTATTAATTGGTTTCATTAATACAGCTTTCGCTGTAACATTATACTTTCATGGGTTAGGATTGATAGAAGCTCAGAAAGCAGTAATCTTAACATATCTTGAGCCATTAAGTGCAGCATTCTTCGGAGTTTTATTCCTTGGTCAGACACCTTCTATTCAACTAGTTATAGGAGGCGCACTGATAATTTTATCAGGTTATATTGTAGTGAAATATTAGCAGAGCACTCTTTTAATAACGAACTCATCTCTAAACTATTTAAGCTTGCTTAGAGTAGGTTTTCTTTATGGAGTTTAGAGAGGTTTCTGATGGTGAGTGGGAGGTTATCAAGAGTCTGCTTCCTCCTAGGTCTAGGGTTGGTAGGCCTAGAGCTGATGATAGGATAGTCTTGAATGGTATACTATATGTTCTCGTTACTGGATGTAGGTGGATGGATATGCCTCTAAAGTATGGTTCGTATAAGACTGCTTGGAAGAGGCTTAAAAAATGGCAGGATGAAGGAGTATGGGATAGGATATTCAAAGCGTTAGCATCTATTAGAGAGCATGAAGTTATTGCTGTAGATAGCTCGACTGTTGAAGCTAAGAAAGGGGGGAGCTGGTAGGATACGATGGGTTCAAGCATAGGAAGGGGACGAAGATACATGCATGCGTAAACAAGGATTCTATGCCTCTAAGCATAGTTATAGGGCCTGGGAATGAGCATGACTCTAAGAGGCTTGTAGAGCTTGTAGAAGGATTGGATTGGAGGCCTGGACAGCTCTACGCAGACGCAGCATACGATACGGAACCTATAAGGAGGGGTTTAGAATCCATGGGTATAGAACCTAACATACCAGTGAATCCTAGGAATGGTAGAAAGCAGAGACCATACAATACTGAGCTATATAGGAAGATGAGGTCTGCTGTAGAGAGATTCTTCGGATGGCTAAAATCATTCAGGAGGATAATTATAAGATATGAGAGGCTAGCATCAACATACAAAGCCCTAGTAACAATAACATCAATAATCATACACCTAAGATACGGAATTTAGAGATGAGTTCAACATTAATACCACCATTATTTATAGTAATCTGTAAGGTGTAACCGAGTTGAATATAGGAGAGACTACCATTAGAGATACAGAGGTTAAAGTGATAGAGTATAGCGAGGGTTTCTATAGAGAAGATGTTATTAAGAATATTGATGAATTTCCAGCTTTAACTGATAAGTCGAAGGTTACATGGATAAAAGTCTATGGTCTAATAGATAGAGAAAAAATAACGAAACTCGCTGAAAAGTTTAACATCCATCCTTTAACTCTAGAAGATATCTTAAATACTGACCAAAGACCTAAGATGGAAGAATTCTATAACTATACATACATTGTATTAAGAGTATTCCAGTTCGACTCATTGGAAAAGGAATTATCATCCGAGCAGATGAGCATAATTGTTGGAGAAAATTTCTTGATCTCATTTGAGGAGAAAAGAAACACGGCCGTTCAGAAGATCATTGATTGGATAAAATCCTCAAGAGGTATAATTAGGAGAATGGGTACTGATTATCTACTTTATCTCATAATAGATGAGGTAGTTGATGGATACTTCATGGTTTTGGAAAAGATAGAAGACGAGTTGGAAGAATTAGAAGATGAGTTAACTACTAACCCAACATCAACTACGCTTCAAGCAATCCACAGATTTAAGAGACAGCTTCTCCAATTCAATAAGAATATGTGGCCTCTTAGAGAAGTCATCGGTACACTCGGAAGAGCTGGACACCGATTTATCGATAACCAGACTATACCATACTTTAGAGACCTATACGATCATACAGTTAGAGTTATAGAGAATGCTGAAACATTGCAGGTAATACTGTCAGACATGCTTGATGTATACTTCTCAGCTGTAAGCAATAGATTAAATGAAGTTATGAAGATCTTAACAATGATAGCCACAGTCTTCATGCCTCTAACATTCATAGCGGGAATATATGGTATGAATTTCAAGTATATGCCTGAGTTAGAATGGGTCTGGGGATACCCTGCAGTACTCTTAATAATGGCTGGGATAGGCTTGTGGATGATATTGTACTTTAGAAGAAAAAAATGGATATAAAAACCTCGTTGACACTTACATTCTTAAAGAAATAAATAATCCATACACAAAACTAAATACGTTAGCGAGTGATGAGGATAAGATCGATTTTACTCGTAATACTAACATCAATGCTCATTTACTTATTATTCTCTCAAAACTTTACAATAAATTTCTTCACGAATGAAGATGAATTCTATCCTAGACCAATCGTCGAGGTTGAATTATATTGTAAGAATGGAAAAGTTAGGATTGTTAATAATGCAAGAATTGATGGATGTCTTAATGGAACAATCTTAGAACTCTCAGTAAAACTAGTTAATAATAGTAGTGAGCCAAGCCTTAGGGGTTACGATCTCTCAGCAGGAGTCTTATTAATGATTGATGGAGGAGAGATCGTGGAATATAATATTCTAGATTTCAAGCGTATTATCGGGATATCTAGTGAACTGGAAGTAACTACACCACTTAACGCTAGCATGATCGAAGTATTCACAGATTATATTGGTGGAGGTGAAGCAAAGCAATCACATTTTAAAATCAGAATTGAGCAAAGTAGAGGCTTGGTCAAGATATCTTTCAGAGGCTGGATAATTGATGAAGATAAGAAAGTCTATAATCCAGTTACTGAAGAGGAGGAATACTACGTTGCAAGATACCCAGTTGAAGATTATGAAGAAAATCCACCCGATATGAGGTGGGCTGGAAGAGAATTTGTAAAGTATAAAGTTTTCATAATAGAGGTCACTTAACGTATTAAGTCATGGATGCTGTTTATCTAAGGTTTGCTTAATCTCGATGAGATGGCTTCCATCACATGTCGGGGAAGTATGTAGGTCTGGGAAGCCTTCTCTACATGTTGCAAAGGGTAATCCAAGCTTAGCACATTCTTCAGCAACTTCTCTCATTATCTTAAACCTAATACTCTTTTCGAGATATATTGACCTTCCAATCCTTTCTCCCTTAACTATGTAGAGTTTCTTTAATGATTCTTCAAGCTCAGGAAAAGCTTGTATTATTCTTTTCCAGCTATCAAACCTCGGCTTAAAAGTACTAGATACAACATGTTTTACACCTATATCTCTTGCCTCAACCAATAATTCTCTAAAACTATAATCATTTACTAAAGGTATTAACGGGTCTAGCCTCAACCCTGTATTAACACCTTCTTCAGACAGCTTAGCTAAAGCTTGGATTCTCCTAGAAGGCGGTGGGGCTGATGGTTCAATCTTTCTAGCTAGAGAGTCATCAAGCGTGGTAATAGTTATAGTTACTGCAGCTCCAATCTCTTTCAATAAATCAATATCTCTTACAACTATATCACTCTTAGTTATTATAAGCAATCTTGCAGGATACTTCTTAAATTGTTCTATGCATCTTCTCGTGAGCTTTAATTCTCTTTCTAAAGGAGGGTAAGGGTCAGAACTATTAGACATAGATATGATAGCATCCTTAGAAAGCTTTTCTAAATTTTTCCTAACTATTTCTATGAGGTTCTTCTTAGGTCTACAATTGTAGAACTCTTTTATGTATGATGATGCATAACAATACAAGCATCCATGACTACACCCAGTATATGGATCGAATGAATACTTTAGTGGGCAAGTACATAGACTACTCTTCCAAGGATCGAATGACCTGATTACGTAAGCGTGGGCCAACCCTCTAAAAAATCCTCTACATTATTATTAAATTAATTTATCTGATACTTATGAGGTTCAGTATCTTCTTATTAAAGGCCTAGATTTAACTGTATGTTTAGGGGTCACCTCCTAAAACATTACTAGGTAAAGGCTTAACATGAAACTTCTACTTGAAAAGTTTCTAGGATAAGTCTAGCTTAAATATTTTATTTTAATGAGTCTAAGCTTAATGATAGGCCGACTCTTTACTTAGTTACTAAAAGCCTACCTTGTAGAAGCTTCATTAAATACTTGTGATTAACTTTAATCTTAAATTGTATTCTATATAGCATTTGTAGAGGCAGAAACGATAGGTGGAGTGTATGATCCTTAGTGATAAAGATATAATAGAGTATGTTTCAAGGGGTCTGCTGATAACACCTAGTTCAGAAGTTTTTGAGAATAACCTCATAGGACCAAACAGTGTAGATTTAAGAGTGGATGGAAGAGTTGTTAGATTAAAAAATAAGAAGAAAATCTTAGACTTAGAGGACATAGGAAACATCAACGGATACTTTATCCAAGAAGATTGTAAAGAATTTATTGTTAAGCCTAGAGAGCATCTTCTATTATCTAGCATCGAGTATCTTAAACTCCCAGTAGATATTATGGGGTTTGTAAGCTTGAAGAGTACATACGCTAGGCTAGGCTTAAGTATTCCCCCTACGATAGTGAATGCAGGCTCTGAAGGTGAGTTAACTATAGAGCTGATTGGTGGACCTTTCCCAGTAAAGATACGTAGAGGAGATAGGATAGTTCAGATAGTATTTGCTAAACTATCATCACCTACTCAAAAACCATATAGTGGTAGATACCAAAACCAGAGGGGTCCAACTATACCTAGAATTTAATATTGAATCCTCTAGTATATCTATTCTAGAAATCTTTTTGAAGACCACTTTACCATCGTCTCTACACTATCACTTTTATCCTCTGTAAATGCATGTCCACTCAATAAATAAAGTACATCAATTGTATAATTTTCATCGCTTTCCGAATCCAATAGAAGTTATAGTTAGATATACTCTATTTATTATTAAGCGCTACAAGATCTGTGCTGTTAAGAGTCTCTCTAAATACATCTACCGTCATGAAAGCATAAATCATAGTGTATTTAATTTTATTTCTAGATGATAGTGTAAGAAGAATATGATGATATTCGATAAGCAATTGAGATCAAGTGAAGGGTCTGTAGAAGTCTGGAGAGAGTTTAATCTCGATGAATCTCTTAATGCATCTTTTGTTTTACCTTTCTTTGAGAAACATAATAGAGGATACGTAAAATTTTATGGATGGAGTAGAGGGTTAAGAATAGAACTTGAAGCTGATACTTTAAGATTTAATCTTAGTAGCTCTCGCGAAGTATTAATGCTTAGTGGTGCATGGTTTAACCCCCACTTAGAGATAGCTAAGACTAGTAGAAATGCAAAGAAGATCTTGGAGAAATTTCTAGAAGTATTTCCTGGGTTAGGGATTGCTATTAATCCATGGGATAGGGTTGGCATGCTCTATACAATCTTCTTATCTAGGAACACAGATTACTATCGGAATACGGTTATCTGGATGAAGAAGATATTCAAGATGGCTGAGACTGAAGATAAACTATCTAATGTAAGACTTAACAGCATAGGTAGAAGTTACCAACTTAAACAGCTCTATAAGGTTAGAGAGAAACTCATATCAATACTTAAGGATGATTCATCAGCGGAATCTTACTCTCTTGATAAATTCTTAGAGATTCGTAAGAGAATCTTAGCAGTAAAGTATTGTGGGCCCAAGATAGCTCATGGGTGGGGATTATTTTCATTAGGCTTAACCTGTCTAAGCCAAGTTGATAGACACTTGCTTAGAATCGGTGAGGCTTTAGGTATAATTGGTCCCGATGATAAAATACCATTCAAAAACTTCTGTGCACACTCAAGGTGTTTTGTTAGAAAGGATTGTAAGATAATAGATAGATGTATTACTTACAAGATGTATAGATTATTTGGAGTGGCTGCTGGATGGCTTCAGACTGCTACATATCTTTACGGTGCAAAATATTTGAGTAAAGGAAAAGACCCATTCAAAGTACTTAGAAGGTAAGGAGAATGAATGAAATAAGCGTAGAGGGTGGGTACGATCCATTAAAGTTAACAGAGTATGTTAGAGGAGAAGTTGTTAGGATAGTTGATAATGTAGAAGAGAGGAAGTATTATAGGTTTAGGAAAGATAGATGGTATGGTGGTATAGCTACGGGGGATGTTGTAGGATGTAACTTAAGATGTGGTATGTGTTGGAGCTGGAGGTCTGCAAGCCATATAATGGCTAAAGGATTTTACTGTAATCCAAGACAATCTTTTCAGCGATTAAGGAACATTGCATATTCTTCAGGTTTTAGAATGGTTAGATTGAGTGGAGGTGAGCCGACAATCTCTAGAGAACATGTTCTAGACCTATCGAGATTGCTGGAAAACTCTAAGTTACAGTTCGTGTTAGAAACAAATGGTTTAATTATTGGAAGCGACCCTGATTTCGCTAGAAAACTAATACAATATAATCATTTGGTTATTAGAGTTTCTATAAAAGGATGTTGTAGAGAAGATTTCCATAAGATTACTCTTGCTAGACCAGAATTCTTTGACCTACAATTAAAAGCTCTGGAAAATCTTATCGAAGTAGGTGCAAAGCCGTGTGAACAAGTTTATCCAGCTGTAATGCTTAGCTTCAGTGAAGAAAGAGATTATGAGCTCCTTCAAGGAAAACTTTCAAATATTCATCCACTCCTCTCAAAATGTATTGATGAAGAATATGTTATACTCTATCCTCATGTGGTTAGGCTGTTGGAGATGAGAAAGTTGAGGCCAAAGATTAGTTTTCCTCCCAATGGTATCCCTAGAAATATGGTCTAACAATTATATGAGTATACTATTTAAGCTTGCTTAGAATTTTACTTTAGAACCTTTCTTAACAAAATTTTAGTTACCTTCAGAGTAATATATGCTTTCTTTTAAAGATATTAGTGTAATGTATCTATCATTATACTTCTCTCTAACGATCTTTCTTGATATTCTCTACCTCAGCCATAAATAATATTTCATTTATACTCTTATACCTAACAAATATGCTATCCTCTCTACTGTTGCCTTCCAGCCTTCTTTCTCTAAAACCTCTCTTAGATTCTTCTCTCTAAATTCTCATATCCTGAACCATCTTGAACTTCTATACAATCCATTGTTTACAGCATCTTCGTTCATGGCTAGGTATGTTATGTGTCTATCACAGTAGTATCCTATAACCTCTCCATCCTTTACATGCATCCATCTACAATCATTAATGCATCTACTATAAATGACCTTCAACATATTTCTATCTCTAAACTATTGAATCTTCTAGCCATACTCCTCTATCCCTGAATACATGGTCTAAAAGTATCTAATATATTCTGATGTAATCATCGCTATGTAGGATTTTTTAGTTGCCCATATATTTTTTAGTTGAATGGAAGGTCGGTGGAGTGTTCTTACAGTTACTACCATAGGCATATTTATGGCTTCTCTTGATGCAAGCCTCCTCGTTGTAGGTTTACCAGTAGTTATAAACGAGCTTGGAGCAGACCTAGCCACTGGAAGCTGGCTTATAACCATCTATCGGCTTGCAATAACTATTCTACTTGTACCTATCGGTAGGTTGGGAGATATGTATGGAAGAGTTAGACTATATTCTATTGGATATTTCATATTTGCTTTAAGCTCACTACTATGTGCGCTTTCATCGGATATCTATCAATTACTAATTTTTAGATCGATACAGGGGGTTGGTGGAGCATTAATGTTTGTTAATTCTATGGCGATAGTTACAGATGCTTTTGCAGGTAGAGGACTCGGACTAGGTATAGGGATAAACCAGATAGCGATAAATGCTGGAACGGTAATCGGCTATACCCTAAGTGGTGTAGTAATTAGTTTATATGGTTGGAGAGCACTATTCTTGATAAACATTCCGATTGGAGTATTCGGTGGATTCTGGGCGAGACTTAGATTGAAGGAGACAAATCCATCTCTAAGAGTAGAAAGATTTGACTTTACAGGAGCAATTATATTCTCTACTTCCTTAATATTGCTTATGCTTGGTCTAACTTCTGGAGCCATTACTTCATCTATACCATTATCTCTAATCATTACAAGCTTAATCCTCTTAACATTATTCATAATTGTCGAGAAGAATATTGTTTACCCAATGCTCGACTTTAAACTATTCAAGATTAGAACATTTACAGCTGGAAACATATCTAATCTACTGAATGGATTATCTTTTGCATCTTTAGCTTTCCTAATCTCAGTATACCTTGAGATCGTCGCAGGCTTTTCACCTATCCAAGCAGGTTTAAGCTTGATACCTCTCGAATTAACATTGATACTTATTGGTCCAGTTAGTGGATGGCTCTCAGATAAGATTGGAGCAAGAATGCTAAGTACAGCTGGCTTAATAGCTACTGCTATTGCGTTAATAATATTATCCAATATCTCTATCAACCTAGACTATAACATGCTTTTGATAGGATTAGTGATGGCGGGACTTGGTGTAGGATTATTCCGTAGCCCTAATGCAAGCTCAGTTATGGGGTCTGTGCCTAGTGAAATGAGGGGTGTAGCTGCAGGTGTTAGGAGCACTATAATAAACACTAGTATGGCTTTAAGCATACCATTCTCAGTAGCCATAATATCCACAACTGTGCCTTCTAGTGAGTCATCTAAACTTATTAATAGTGGGAGGAGTGGTATGGAATCTTTATCTCAGATTACCGACCTTGTACAGGGTATAAGAAATTCATTATTAGCTTCAGCAGTACTGAACATTATAGCTGCAGTTATTTCATATTTACGTGAAGAAAAACGTCAATCACCATTCGGTAGAATCGTACATCTCATCGAGTAAATAGTGTAGAATGGGTATATGCTAGGCTAAACTTTCACTAGCATTTATCTAGTATTCTGTACTTATGATGGATGGTTATGGTGGAGCGCGTATATACTTTAGGACACTCAAACCGTAGTCTTAAAGAATTTATCAATATTATCCAGCATTATTCTATTCAGATTTTATTTGATGTTAGAAGATTTCCATCCAGTAGGTTCTCACCACATTTCTCATATAATAATCTATTGAAAACATTGGAGAAGTTAAATATAGACTATGTTTGGATTAAGGAGCTAGGCGGGTTTAGAAAGTTTGGAAAGGATGTTGAAGATATAGGGATCGGTAGATCCATCAAATCTGAAGGGTTTAGAGCTTACGCTACGTATTTAGCTACTAATAATGGATCTAAGCGAGCTCTCGCGAAGCTAGCCTCTATTGCTGAGCAGAAGACTACTGTAATAATGTGTAGGGAAAGATTCCCGTGGAGATGCCATAGAAGGTTCATCTCAGACTACTTATTTTCTAGAGAATTCCAGGTTATCCACATCATAGATGTAGGTAGAGAAATAAAACATAAGCTTCCAAGATACGCATGTTTACATGATGGTGAAGTTTTTTATCTATAATAAAAAATGGGGGGTTATGTGATAGCAACCGCTGTCTCCGTGGATTGTACGCCCCTTACTCTATGTATCCTTGTAGCAACAAGTTTTCCAAGTTCTTCAATTGATTCAACTTCAATGAATGCTACAACATCATATCTTCCAGTTACCATTCTAGCAGATTTTACACCCTTAATCCTTGAAACAGCTCTCAATACAACATTTGCATTACCTTTCAATACTCTTATGAATACATATGCTTGAATAGGCATCTTTCCTCACCCCAATGAGAGGAGGGTTTCTGTTCTTTCAACTCCCTCGATAACCTGGATACGTTCAATAACTAGACTTGATAGCTTTTTTATATCTTCTGCTTCAACTTCTATTACTGCATCAAATCTACCAGTTACTGGATAAGCAGCTTTAACATTCTCAATCTTCTGCACTTCAGAGATTACATCTTTCAATTTTCCCATTCTACATCTTAGTAAAATGTATGCATATACCGTCATAGGCTTTCATTAAATCAACTATTTAGAATAGTAGATAAGCTTTCCCATACATCAACTATTCTTCTGAAAAAGTACTCGACTTTAAGAGAAACTAAACGAAGGAGAGATGGTAGCTCTAGAATATAGGATGAATTTGTTAAGCATCTTAAAAAGAAAGCCTATATGGGAAAGCAGTATTAACATGAACATGCCTAAGAATATCTTAGAATAATCTAACAGTATTACAGAATACCTCCGTTAATCGAAAACCTTATTTTCCAGACCAAGATAGAAATACTGGAGTCAACAGGAAAAGGATCAGGTACACTGTTGAGGAAGCGTGTCGGGGGGAGCCTCGACATGCATACTCACAGTGTATAGCTACACGCCCTCACAACGCCGCGAAAGCGGTTAACCGGGGTGTGTAGTTATAAGAGCATTGGGCCACAACTTGGGAGTTGTGGGGTTGTGAGCTTCAAGCTCTTACCTGCTCCGAAAGTTGGCTCCATTCTACATATTTTTTAATATCTATCTTTCTGGGGGTTAGTTTAGAGATTATAGATTCTACGTATTTTCTTAATGTTAGTTTTTTTACCTCTAATGTATCGATGTTTAATAAGTAGATTGAGTTAATCTCTGATTTTTCTATATCTTCAAGTGTTATCGGAGGGTTAGAGTAGTATCTATCACATAAGTCTTTTAGGATAATCGTTTCTTCTTTTCTTCTTTCTTTAAATGGTTTTAGATAGAGGTGTGGTATTTGGAGAATGTTATGTAATGGTGTTGCAAGAGAGAATGCATCTGCATGTTTGCCGTATCTTGCAGTCTTGCTAATTATCCTGGCCGTTAGATAGCTTTGAGGGTCTAATGCATTCTCAGGGGATACAAAACCTGTCTCTATCTCGATAATCATCTTCTTTCCATTTCTATATGCAACAACATCTGCGATAAGAGAATCTCCTACTTCTTCTTCTACATATACCTCATAGCCACGGTTTACTAGGTAAGCACCCATAACGATCTCCATTACTGAGTGGTTTACCTTAACCTTGTTTATTCTATGTAATTCGATAAGCTTACTACTTAGTCTCGTCAACTTGCTGTATATCTGGTCACCGTATGATGTGACAGCTTTCTTAACAGTACTCAAGATATCTTCTTCAAACTTGTTACTAGACACAAAAACATGCTATCATAAGTTAAATTTAACGTGGAAACGGATTGGCCATGGATAATTCAGAGTTAGCGTCTTCTATTGAATGTTTTGGCCATAGACTTAATCTATTATACAAGTTTAATGTTATTTTGTCCTATCTTATTTCTATGAGATTGCCCCCAATGTTAAGTTTAGATGCATTTCACGGTTTTCTCTCAGGATTCTCAGTGTTATAGTATCTCCGGGTTTCTTATATTCTTCAATGTATGATAATAGGTCTGCTAAGCCGAAGACTATTATGCTATCAACACCTATTATTACATCTCCTCCAATATTTACTCTTGTACCATCAGAAAGTGTGACTATTCTGGTGCCAGCTCTTAGTCCAGCTTTCTCTGCAGGGCTGTCTTTGGCAATAGCTGTAACTAGTAATCCGTAGGCTTTCTCTAAATTCATTAATTGAGCTATCTCCATGTTAACATCTATTCCACCAATACCCATCCATGGATGTTCATATTTTCCTGTCTCGATCAATGATTTAACAACTCTTAAAACAATATTAGAGGGTATTGCAAAACCTATACCTGCAAACTCTCCAGTTCTCGATGCTATAGCAGTTGTAACACCGATAACCCTCCCAGAATAATCTAGTAACGGTCCACCACTACTTCCCGGGTTTACAGCTGCATCAAACTGTATTACTCCCGGTATACCTCTACCACCTGGGCTTTCGAGAAGTCTATTCAACTGACTTATCACTCCTGTGGTTAAGGTTGCTGTTAATCCGAAGGGGTTTCCAACAGCGATAACAGGTTGCCCAACTCTAAGCTTTGAAGAATCACTGAAAGATAATGGATGTAGAATCTTTTCTCCAGGCTCTATCTTTAATACTGCTAAATCAGCATGAGGGTCTACTCCAACTATACTTGCTGTATATATGCTTCTATCTGGGAAGAATACTTGTATGCTTTCAGCATTCTCTACAACATGATAATTCGTGATAATGTATCCGTCGGGAGAATATACAAAGCCTGATCCTTCAGCTGAAGTATAGGTTTTACCGAAGATTGTTCCTACAACAATTCTAGATTTTATTAGAACAACAGAGTCCTTAACCTTCTCGTATACTGTCTCTGGAGCTGTAAGATTATATTGAGCTATCGTTAAGACGGCTGTTGTTGAAGATAGATTTAAGCTAAGGTTAAATAGATTTTCTTCAACATTCATTATACGATATTCATAGTTTGAGAGCTTAGCTTTTAGATCATCGATCTTTCCTGAAAGTTGTGAGAGTTTTAAGTTAAATTCGTTGATAGACAATTGGTATAGGAGGAATGAGCCTATAGATAAGATTAAAGCAGCAGCGACTACTAATGACAATACAACGTATGCTCTATTCATCTCTTTGGCCTCCTCTTAAACACGCATCTAAACGCATATAACTATAGTGACACCCGATCTTATAAGGAATCTGCTGGAACATGTTCGAAACAATGTTAGTAGAAGAAGTATGTTAATATGTTAATAAGGAGAAAGGGTTTAAAGTATCCTCTATTCCTATAATTGAGGGTTTTCCAGCTAGTCTAAGTGAAATCTACCAGCCATATCTATTCTTTCAAATCCATGATATCCAAACTTATCTCTAAGAGCTTGAATAAGGTTTGCTGGTAGTTTCTCACGTCTCAAACCTATTAGATAATTTAGAGTCGAGTCTAACACTGGTGTAGGAATATCTATTAACTTCAAACTGGAGAGTAATGTTCTGAGAGAATCTTCTATGCTGATAATCTCTTCGAATAGCTCATCATCCATTAGAATGTTTTCTATTTCTGGATTTTTCTCAACCACCTCTATGAACTTATATAGTAGTCTAGAACGTATTAAGCATCCACCTCTCCATATTTTCAATAATTTTATTATGTCAATATTGTATGAGAATTCTTTCGAAGCCTTCCTGATAAGATGTAGACCTTGAACATAAGATAGAATCATGGCTAAGTATAATGAGTTTTTTAAATGAGGTAAGAGGGCTTCTGACATCCTCACATTATTTATTCTTCGGGTTTCTCCAAGTTTTTGTGATAGTAATGTACGTAGCTCTTTATAGGTGGATATTATCCTAGAAGTAACTGCTGCATCAATGCTTGGTGTTGGGACCTCTAAATCTACTGCTGTCTGCAATGCCCATTTACCTGTTCCTTTCTGCTCAGCTTTATCAGATATCAACTCAATAAGAGGTAGCCCAATGTTGGGATCCACTCTTTCCAAGACGTCTACTGTAATTTCAAGAAGATATGAATTTAATTCGCTTCTAAGCCACTCTCTAAATATATCTCTAATATGATTGATCTCTAACTTCATACCATTCTTCATGATATCGTATGCTTCTGCAATTGATTCAAGGATAGCGTATTCAATACCATTATGAACTATTTTTACAAAGTGTCCTGCTCCTTTGGTTCCAACATGCCCCGCACAGGGTTCACTATTTACTTTAGCGGAGATGCTAACCCATAATTCTCTCATAGCCAGATATCCATATTCTTCTCCTCCAATCATTATGGATGGACCTTTCAATGCTCCTTCTTTTCCACCACTTACCCCGACGCCCATGAATACTATACCCTTCTTTTTTAGTTCTTGCTGTCTTCTCTCTGTATCTTTGTAGAAAGAGTTGCCGCAATCGCATACTATATCTCCTTCATCTAGATAGTTTAAGAGAACTTCTAGGATCTGGTCGACTGGTGCACCTGGTTGTATTACTAAGATTATCTTTCTAGGTTTTTCGAGGGTATTGATGAATTCTTCAATACTATAGGTAGGCTTAATCTCATGAATATTTGAGACTCTTTCATGAAACTTCTTTACCTTATCTATAGTCCTGTTGTATATGGATATATTGAAGCCTTTTGAAGCAATGTTTACTATAAGGTTTTCGCCCATAACTCCAAGTCCAATGAGCCCTACGTAACTCAAGGAACACACCTATCTTATAGACCTAATCTTCAGTATTAAATCTAATAGTAAAGCTAAAAGAACATTGGATGAATTTATAATGTTTTATATAAGCTTCTCTCTAGACTTGACTTATTACACTTCATAGATAATCTAATCTAAACATAAAGATAAAGTAATATCAACATGAAGAATTAGAAATCTATAAATAAGGTTTCCTACAGAACGTATCTAGGAGTGTCTAGATGGCTGAAGCCTTCGTAAAACTTTATACATCATTTGTATTCATAGTCTTCGCAGTACTCATCTTTGTCTCTTTAGCTATAGCTACTAGTATGGGTGAGTTGACTCTTAGAGTATATGAAGATGGTGTAATCGTTGTAGAAGATAAAATCTTCCCTCAGATTAATTATGGAAACGTCACGGTTAAGCTCCTCACATATGATATAGAAAACATCTTGGTGGTCGGCGAGGATGGAAAACTAGTCAACTACGAGCTCAATGGAGACCAGCTAACAATATATGGAGAATTACCAAGCCAATTAACAATCCACTATGAGACTCCAGCTCTAACAGTAAAGAATGGCTCTCTATGGACTCTGGAACTATATCTACCTAGAGAAGCAACAATCTTAATGCCGAACAGAAGTATTATCATATCTCTAAGTAATGTTCCCAGGATGATTACTGGAGAAAAGGATTCCTTAAAGTTGGTATTGAGCCCGGGAATGTGGAAGATAGAATACATAATACAATTCACGCCTCGTACCTCTATACAAGAAGGACAGGATAATTCCTACATAATTGTTATTTCAAGTCTTGGGGGAGGAGCCATCGCATTATTCTCAGCCATAGTTTACATTAGGAAGAAAAGAAGTTCAAACATACTTCTAGATGATGAAAAGAGAGTTTTCGAATTAATTAAAAAGAGGAAGAAGATCTCTGAAGCTGAAATTAGGGCTTTAACACATCTGCCCAAGACAACCGTTTGGAGGATTGTTAGAAGGCTTGAGAGGAAGGGGTTGGTACGGGTTGTACAAGTTAATAAGAGAAATGAAGTAGAACTCGCTTAGGTCTTCTCGAAGCATGCCTGAGAAAGTATAATCTTTAATGATCTTAATGTTTCATTAATTATTCTAGATGCTTCACCTAATTTTCTTTCAGCTTCAAAGTATGAGTTCTTCTTGATTAGTTCTTCGGCTTCATTGATTAGTTGCTTTAATGTATTAGTTGAGTTTGATAAAAGCTTTCTAACCTCTTCATTACTTGTCTTTTCATACATGTTTACGAAGATGCTTAACCAATGCTTAGCTCTCTCTAATCTGCCTAGAAGAATATTTCTTAACATTAATTCTCTACGGTATGTTTCATTAATGCTTAAAGACGGTGGAGGGATAGATTTACGGAATAGAAACATAAGTTCTCTAAGTTTCATCCATGCAGAGAAGCGGTCGCCTCTCTCCATAAACCATCGAGCTTCGCTAAGTAAAGCTTTAGCTTTCTCAATCTCAGCTTTACCGAGATATGGAGGGCTACCAAATGGGGGCTCCTCTGCTTCTCTAATCTCTTTTTCCATTAAGTCTAGAAGCATTTTTAAATCCTCCACCTCCTTCATTCTAAGACTTACAAAATAGCTATATACTAGAGTAAAAGAAAAAGCAGATAAGATAATTATTATGCAGGCTATAGTTATCCACTTATTTTTTCCAGTAAACATTTTACTGAAGACGTTCTTCCATTTATTCTGGTTACTCATATCTTAAAGCCTCCAATGGCGTGTACTTTGCAGCTCTCCACGCTGGGATTATTCCTGCTAATAATCCTATTATTACAGCCATAGCTAATGCCGTTCCTAACAGGTCTAGAGTTATCTTTGGAGTTATCTGGAGGGAGAAAGCTGCTTGCCCACCTCCACCAGGTCCTCCTCCAGGCATTCTAACATTACTAAATGGTGTAAAGAAGAAGTATCCTCCTATGGATCCTACTACTATTCCTATTATTCCTCCTATGAAACCTATTAATGTTGCTTCTGTTAAGAATATCCCGAGTATATGTCTTGTCTTGAAGCCTATTGCTTTAAGTATTCCTATCTCTCTAATTCTCTCGGTAACCGATGTAAACATTGTTGTCATTATAGCTAGGAAGGCAACTATAAACGACGTGAAGGCCATTGAACCCAAGAACATTGAGTATTGACCTATTGTCTGCTGGATTGTCTCCACCATCTGCTGGGGTGAGAATGTTCTAACACCATCTCCTAGAATATTTGCTATCTCTCTCTGAACATTCTCCACATACTCTGTATCCTTAGCGATTACTAGTACTTGACTATATGTTGATGTACCTGTTAGTTTACTTCCAGCTTTCAGAGGGATAAATATAGTCATGTCAGGGTTGAAGAAGAGCCCCTGCCCATACTGTTTTAGTATTCCTATGACTTTCACAGTGATCATACGCGTCTCACCTCTACCTGTAGTCGCTTCTATAGTTATCAAGTCGCCGATGTTTACTTCTGGAAGATCACTTCGATCAGGTTTGGCGACCTTTGAACCTATTACTGCAATATATCTTCCAGTTCCAGAAGATTCTCCCTCTTGGATCTCTAATCCTTGAAAAATCTTATTTAGAAGGTCTAGATCAACAGCGATGATCCTGTATGTTTCCTCTCCACCGGGGGTCAATTCTATTGTTTTACCTTTAATTTTAACAGTGGCCATAGATATAGAATAGATAGGAGCTACTGCAGCTACATCTTCGATTCTAGATATCTTCTGTATTATCTTATCTGTAAATTCAATCCCACTCCTCGGCATAGGTATTAGCTGGACGACGTTAGCTCCCAGAGATTGTAATCTACCTGTTAAAGCTTCTCCAAATCCCTGAGTTGAAGCAATCGCTGCAACATATAGAGCCGGACCAATAACCATCCCAAGTATGGTTAAGCTTGTTCTTAGTTTTCTAGATTTAAGAGCTGCGAAAGCTAAGTATAGTATGTCAGGAAGCCTCATGTCTCTTACGCCTCCTTAGCAAGAACACTACTGCTAGGACGACAACGATAGCTATTATCAATGATATTATTATCGGGTTCTGTAGAATTGAGAATTGTTGTAGCCCACCCTGAGTAGTTGCTTGACGCTGTATTGTAGGTGTAGTAAACATGGAAACGGCTCTTTGAGTTACCTCTATCTCAAATGTCTTCGAGTATTCTGTGAGATCCCCGAATATATCACTGCACGAGATTACGAGATTTGCAGTATATTTTCCAGGCTTAGCATTACCTGCTACATCTATTGAGACTGAGAATGATGCTTTCGAGAGGCTTGAGATGTCTCCTATATAATATATCGAGTCTGGTGTCTCAATTAGAGGCGGTGATGCTTTTACTTTTACTTCACATAGTTTACCGGTTGATAAGCCTCTGTTATACACATCTCCAGATATATCTATGGATTCGCCTGCCACCACTGAAGTAGAAGATAATGTAATCTCGCTGAATTCAAATTTTAAGTCAGGTTTAATTATTATAGGAATCGAGATTTCGTCCGTCTTTAATTCTCCAGTGGGGTTACGATAATTGATTGATAGTTTTCCATAAGAGATTCCTGTTGAAGCTGATGGTGAAATCTTTACTGGAATCCTTAATTCTATTGAGCTTTTAGCAGGGATCTCCTGGAAGTAGAATGTATTACTGCCTGTTAACGCTAGTGGAAGATTCTCAAAACTTGCCTTTATGTTAATATCTGTTATCGGTGAATTATAAGGATTCTCTATAATGATAGACAGGTCATGGCTTCCACCCACGATTACTTCAGGGTTCTTTATGTAGCTTGATAAGCTAAGTAGTGGTGGAGACCTGACTTCAACTTTTACAATCTTTGATAATGTCTGAGTAATGCCATTTGAGTCCACATATTGAGCTTGTATTGTAATTGGATAGAAGCCTTCAGATAGCATCCCTGGAATAAGTATGGGAAAACTATAACTCAATTCTCTATCAGGATTGACCTCTGCGATTCTAACCTCATTATTTATTAGTACTAGGCTATCAGAAGAAATAGAAAGTCTAACCGAATAGACCGGGCTACTCCCAGTATTCATTACTTTGATATCTATGTTTGAAGTAGAACCAATAGTAAAGACTGAAGATGGTATGGATATATCTAAGTCGCCGCTACCTGCTATCGTTACTGGGATAAAGATTTCTTGAGTTTGTAGACTTAGCCATTTATCATGATAGTTTAAAACGAGCTTTAAGTCGTATGTGCCGAGAGGAGTATCCGACCTTATGTTTAATGGGAATTTTAATGTAAAGTATTGGCTTTCACTTGATTGCCCTGCATAACTAGTCTTAACTATGTTGCCTCCTGTAAGATTACTGAAGTGGCTATTTAGATATAGGGTTGCAGCGATATTCGAGACTTCATAGTATCTTGGAACAGCGAATGTTATTGAAAGTATCTTGTTTGAGTCGCCTGGACCTGCAGAAGTTTGAAGACCTTCGCTATTAAGCCAACTTACGTCAACTATTCTAAACTCTGGTAATGGCCACACGTTGATGTTTATCTTTTTTAAAGTCATTATCAAGGGATATTCAGGGTCGTTACAATCGTAGTAGAAGAAGTAGAGGTATGCTTCATATGTTCCAGGCTTAGCGTCCCTATTAATTATCACGTCGAAAACAAGTTGTGCTCTATCACCAAAGCCTATCTGCTGATCAGTATATGTTGTTATGTTTCCCGGTTTAATACCCTTAAATGGAAATGGCCTGAATAGGTCTATCGGCCACAAGATAACTTTCAAACCACAAATAACTTCATCCTCAATTAAGCTTCTAAAATCAACTATTAGGTTCGCTCTATCACCAGGCGTGGCAGCCCATTCTCTCCCTAGTTCACCCCAATAAACATCTATAATCTCTATCGTTCCTGTTTCAGCATTAACATTTGAGATCCCTATGCTCAGTAACATTGTGCACGCTAATAGTACAAAGATTATAACTTTAGACTTCATGTTTTCAACTCCTCCCTCTCGATTAATCCGTCTCTAATGTATAGTATCCTTTTTGCATAAGACGCAACTTCGAGATTATGTGTAACCATGACTATCGTTCTACCCTTATCGTTGAGCCTCCTGAAAAGTTCAGCAATCATTATACTATTCTTTGAGTCTAGATTCCCAGTAGGCTCATCCGCAAGTAGTATCTCAGGATTATTTATAAGAGCTCTGGCTATCGCAACCCTCTGCTGCTCTCCACCACTTAATCTCGTAGGTCTAGTGAAAGCCTTATCCTTCAACCCAACTTCTTCAAGTAGTTTTAAAACTCTCTCCCTACGTTCCTGTGAAGATACACCTTTTACAATTAGAGGTAGCTCAACATTCTTGATAACGGGTAGGTATGGTACTAAGTTATAGAATTGAAAAACGAATCCAATCTTTTCATTCCTGAGTTCAGCTAACTTGTCATCTGAGAGTTTGTTGATGTCGTTCCCTCCAATGAGTACTCTTCCACTTGTAGGTCTATCTAGTCCACCTATAAGATGTAGAAGAGTTGATTTACCACTCCCTGAAGGACCGACAACAGCAATGAATTCTCCTTTTGTAACTTTAAGTGAGATGCCTCGTAGAGCTTCCGTAGGGACACCGTCAGAAACATAAACCTTCTTAACATCCATCAACTCAATAATAGCGCTTCTCTTATCAACAGAGTCCTGACCAAGAACTTCAATATCTTCATTCGTAGACATTTCTTGTTTCATGCATTATAGATTAAGAAGGGACGCTATAAAGAACTTGATGAAACATTAATGAAACAGTCCAAAGAAAGGTAAGAATTAAAATAGGTGGTAACGCATTCCATTCACTTACTCTTCCCACTTAGAATTACATAATCATTAGTGGAAACTGCTTGATGTATTAGTTTACTCTCCTCCTTGGAATGGATATTTATAATAGCATTTGAAGGGTCTTAACGTGATCCAGTTATGGAGAGAGTTAGGTTTGCAGTATATGGTGTTGGACCGATTGGCTCTTTAATCACTAAATATGGGTTGGAGAAAGATTGGATGGAGCTTATAGGAGCATTTGATGTTGATCCATTGAAGATTGGAAGAGATGTTGGAGAAGTTATCGGTTTAAGTGAGAAGGTTGGAGTAGTCGTTGAGAAACCAAGTGTAGATGTTTTAAGAACTGTTAAGCCTGACATCGTTCTCCATGCTACTGGAAGCTTCCTAGACAAGGTATACGAGCAGATCCTAGATGCTGTAAGAGCTGGTTCTGATGTAATCTCTACATGTGAGACGCTTTCCTATCCTTACTATAGATATCCAGAATTGGCTGGTAGACTCGATCTAGAAGCTAAGAAGAATAATTCAACAATACTTGGTGCAGGTATAAATCCTGGGTTTCTACTAGACCTTCTTCCAGCAGTTCTTACAGCTTCATGCATCAAGGTAGAGAGGGTTACAGCTAGGAGGGTTATAGATGCTTCAAAGAGGAGAGAATCCTTCAGGAGGAAGATTGGCTTAGGGCTTGACCAAGTAATATTCAATGAGAAGATTGAGAGAGGAGAGCTTACAGCTCACGTAGGTTATGCAGAATCTGTATATTTGTTAGCTGATGCATTAAAGCTGAAGCTAGACTCAGTATACGAAAAACAGGATGCAATCACAGCTGATGGAGAAATAAAAGTAGAGGGTATGGTCATTCAACCTGGAAGAGTTAGAGGCATTAGAGGATACGGTATCGGGTTAATAAGGGGCAGAGAGGTAATTAGAGTAGAGTTTACTGCTGTCGCTGGTGCTGAAGAAGAATTTGAAGAAATAATTATAGAGGGGACTCCAAGGATTGCTTGGAGGAGTATCGATGGAACTCCTGGAGATATAGCTACCTCAGCTGTAGTATTAAATTATGTTCCAATAGTTTTGGATTCGGATCCCGGGTTAGCTATCGTTACTAGATTGAGGGCCCCATCCTACTGCTCAAATTATCGGAGTGTATGAATGTATCTATGGCCACAATCCCCTAGATTTGATTGCATTAACTACTCTCTCTACAGCGAGAACCATTGCAGCTTTTCTATAATCTACATTATATTTTTCTTGGTATTGAGCAACCTCATTAAATGCTTTAACCATCTTATCATCTAGCTTCTTAAGGACTTCTTCCTTAGTCCAGTAGAATCTTTGAAGATTCTGAACCCATTCTAGATAGCTTACTGTTACTCCTCCTGCATTCGCTAATATATCCGGTATGACCTTTACACCTTTCTGGTTGAGGATCTTATCTGCTTCAGATGTAACCGGTCCATTAGCTCCCTCAACGATTACTCTTGCTTTAATATTGTCTGCATTTCCTTTATGTATCTGACCTTCCAAGGCTGCTGGAATAAGGAAATCACATTCAATTTCAAGTAGTTCTTCATTCGTAATCTTCCTAGTATTATTGAATCCTATGACGCTTCCGGTCTTCTTTTTATGTTCACAAACTTTATAGGGGTTAAGTCCATCTTGTGATAATATTCCACCTTTAGAATCGCTTACAGCAATAATCTTAGCCCCCCAATCATACAGTATCTCAGCAGCATACGCTCCAACATTACCATATCCTTGGATAGCTATCCTTGCATTCTTTAAAGGCATCCCGAATTTTTTAGCAGATTCTCTAACACATACTGATACACCATAAGATGTTGCTTCAGCTCTACCTTCAGAACCTCCTAGATTAACAGGCTTACCGGTCACGACAGCCGGAGTAGGCTCACCTCTCAGCTGGCTATAAGTATCCATTATCCAAGCCATTGTCTGAGCATCAGTATATACATCTGGTGCTGGAATATCTATGTATGGACCAATTATATTGTATATCATGGACGTGTATCTTCTAGTAAGTCTTTCAAGCTCATTCAGAGACATTTGTTTTGGATTGCATCTAACACCCCCTTTCGCTCCTCCATATGGTAGATTCATGACAGCCGTCTTCCACGTCATGAGCATAGCAAGTGCAGTTACTTCTTCCACTGTCACGGTTGGATAATACCTTATCCCACCCTTAAATGGTCCAAGAGCATCGGAATGCTGGACACGTACACCCATGAACGTCTTAATCGACCCATCATCCATTTTAACTGGTACAGAAACTATGAGAGTCCTCTTAGGCATCTTTAACATCTCTCTAAAGCTATCCTCAAGACCCAGTATATCAGCTGCCTCTTCAAACTGCAGAATAGCTGAATCTAGAAACTCTTTACCACTTAAACTCAACATCTCTCACGTATCATTGTTCCACAATGCACTATTAATACCTACAATCAATATATGCGATTTTAAATTATTTATATCAACATATTTATTAAAAGCTCTACTTTAACACAAGTAATTCCATTCAAAATTTTCAACAACAGGTTCCCGTTATCAGTAGTTTCAAAATAGATTAGCTTAAAAATAGATAGGTAAGGGATGTAGTGAGAAGCTCTGAAAACTTTAGAGATATTTTCTGAGAAGAATTATACTTTATTTATGTATCCTGAGAACTGGATGTTTCTATCAATAAACTACGTATAGGTGTTGTATTCTTTCCTCATGATGAAGATCGTTAAAGCTGTTGATGATTTTACAGTTTCTCAATTTTCGAGTATGAGTTAAGATGTATTTCTGGTTCTCCGAATATGTTTTGCTTTATGCTCACCCATTTTATCCTTATTCTTGTCCCTTCAGGAATCATAGAGACTTCTTGTGCTTTAGATCTCCATGCTACTCCTTGTACAGCAACTTCTCCGTCCTTAAGCCAGAACAGGATCTTTTCTGCAACACCATATCTCGTCTCAACGTTTACAATATTCGTTTTTGTATATAATATTCCTTCAATAATTACATCTTCCTCGGTTAGAGCTTTCTTCTCAGCTATCTCTCTTAAAATGATCAATCTACTAGGTATGGGTATCTCTATAGTGGGGTTCTCAATCTTCTTCAGCGTTTCCTTGTCTATCATTATCATCCTCCTAGGAGTTCGCATATCATCAAATACACCATATACTTCAACATATTCTTCAGGCTTCAAATCTAATTCTTCACGGCATGTTAATTGAAATATCTTTACACCATCTGTAACGGTTATTATAGTATAATTCGGCAAGGCTTCTATATCAATTATTCTTGCAATCTTCCTCCCACCCAGCTTTTCCTTAATCTCTCTAATCTTCTCTAATCCAACCTCATGAATCATTGATAGAGTACTCCTAGAAGTTAGATAGAATCTATTATCTTCCAACCTAACATCTGTAATGAATATCTCCATGCCTGGTGAGAGATTCTTAAACTGCTCAACCATATCCCTCCATATAGTCAGCTTTGCCAGATTAGATCCATCAGATAAAGTTATCTCGATGATGGAGGCTTCCCCATATCTGGTAGCAAGCTTCTTCTCTTCACTTATTGATATCAGATATCCTCTTATATCATAGACTCCATCGCCTTCTTCTATCACCTGAGTTAGAGTCTTATAGAATGAGTGAGGCTGTGGTTGAGTTGAGTCTTGTGGTAGCTTCTTCACAATGCTGTTTCTACCTAGATGGATCTCAGCAGTCCCTGTTTCAATCCTCTCTTTCGTATATGCATTTATGATAGCTATGTTATCACCAACCTTTATTGAAAGCTTGCTAATCTCATCTATCTTCTCGTTCCATGCGTAAACTTCAGCTACTCCAGACCTATCACCTATCTTCAATCTAAGCAGTCTATGTTCTCCGGCAGTCCTAGGTCCGATGACTGCGTAGACTACACCTCTAACATATACGCTACTAAGCCCTGGAACTAAGTCTCCGATCCTAGCATATGCTAACTCTTCTAAAACTTCTTCTGGAACTTCTTCTTTAGATTCTAAAACATTTAGTTCTTCAGCTACTAGCAGAATTGCACCAACCTTATTTAGATATGGATAAGTTTTAACTTTCTCATTTACTAATGCTTCTAATTCTTCTATGGTTAATCCTGGGACTGCTTTTAGAATCCTAGCCATCAGTCGTCTGTATTCTTCTTCCATGATACTATCTATTAGCTGTCAAGAGAGATTAAAAAATATACTCTTATTCTATATGTGGTTCTTCTAGGCTTAGGAGAAAGCCTAGAAGAACATCTCAGACAATGCTTAGAGTCTATCAGTATAAAAAATATTTCATTAATGTTTCCACCTACTAGTTATGCTACCCTTTCTACTATTGCCTCCCCACCTTCTTTCTCTAAAATCTCCCTCAAACTCCTCTCTTTAAACTCTCCTATCCTGAACCATCTTGAACCTCTATACAATCCATCATTCATGGAGTCTTCTCTTAAGGCTAAATATGTCATGTGCTTATCACAGTAATATCCTAAAACCCCACCATCCTTAACACGTATCCATCTAGACTCATTAGAGCATCCATCTAAACAGCATCTAACCATAAAACACCACCAAACAGGATATAGGGGATATGGTTGAAAAAGTCTAGTTTGGAAGGCTTGGAAGCCTTGGCAGGCTTAACCATGAATATA
>Ga0209393_1000174_pt1 | contig 32828 bp, 35 predicted proteins | sample SSWtaG_2_FD_184117 | JGI IMG/M metagenome (GOLD analysis project Ga0209393, IMG submission 184117) | Hot spring microbial communities from Sandy's Spring West, USA to study Microbial Dark Matter (Phase II) - SSWsed_130316 (SPAdes)... | ecosystem: Environmental > Aquatic > Thermal springs > Hot...
GGTATTCAAGGAGCTTATTTTCGAACATACAAGGGCGTCGGATGTGAGAGGTATCCCAAGCAGTGTAGCACCAGCACCGCTAGGCTTGATAGGCCTGACAGAGAATTTCAGCATAACAGCTCCAGATCTCAATAAATTCTGGAATGTTAGGGACAACACCACGATTCTTCTTAACATACAGAACGACACAGGCTTCAGACTAATTCCTGCAGGCAACGCATCATTAAACCTTACAGAGACGGGGGTCAATACGGGAGTGTTCCGGAATACCACGGTTAATACTCTAGGAGCTCTGTTCCCCGATAATGCATCTGATAGACTCGATCCGGGCCGCTATAACCTAACCATCTATGTGCCAATATACAATGTATCGAATGGCAATATCACTTATGAAGTGATCAATGTAAGTTTCACGGTGGGAGTTCCACCGCCTGTTGCGCTGATCACAGATAGAGACTATATACCGGCTACGGTTGACTATGATCTCCTACTCAACCTAACAATAGTGGATCCATCGGTGTTATCGCCAGACAATATAATATTTGGCAACCTGACACAATATAATATTGGTAATGCTAATCTTACGGTTGTATTCCACAACTATTTAGGCCAGCCTGTAAAGACTACTGTTCCTATCGAGGCGATTGTCAGCCTCACAACAAGACAAACGCTAGGCACCGGCATATTCTCACTGTGGTTCAGCATATCGAGGCTAGCATTCCAGTATCCGTTTGAGGTGCAGAATGGTTTCCTAAGGATCCTATATAGATCTCCAAGTGGTGGTGAGTTAACAAAGGATCTACCTATAAGGACTGTAGATGTGGCCATAACCGTTAATGGCTCTCAAAGCCTGTCGGCAGGCTATGGCTCTGCCGTGAACATCATAGTGATCAACCCGGCAGCATCTGTCAACATGAGCAGTATTAACACGCTGAGACTCACAGTATTAGGCGCTACAGTACCAGCTTCAGGGGTGGTTACTCTGAATGAGACAGCCCCAGGCTCGGGGGTGTTCAGCGCTATCCTGTGGATAGGGGATGACGCAAACATATCAGCCAACCCAGAGAGTATTATAGAGTTTAGATATATACACAATACATCGCCACAGACTCCCTTAGGCTCCACAACATGGATCTCAGCCACAGTCAAGGTGAATGTCAAGATAACCTCGACGCCGGGCATTATATTATCGCCATCCGACGGCTCTAGAACAGGGCCTATAGGTAAGCTTAACATAACTATAATAGATCAAGATGGGAATAGGCGTATATTCAGCAATGATACTATAACCTTCAACATAAAGTTCTGGGATGGCAGAGTAGCCACATTCACAGCGGAAGAGAGAGGGCCCAATACAGGGATCTTCACAGCTATTATAGATAAGAGCGATCTAGGGAGCGTGGCTGAGCTCCTGAGAGGAAGAACCATACAGATTGTCTACTCAGACGCGTTCTCACCAACAGGTCCGTTCTCAACAGATGTTACTATATACTTTGTCAGCATGGATGGTGTAGTAACCCTTGACAAAAGCTTCTACCTGCCAGGTCAGCAAATAACGATAAGAGTTGATGACAGCGACGCGGCAACAGATCCAACAATAATAGAGAGTATAACTGTGAGGGTAACCTCAACATCAGATCCAACTGGGATCGTGGTGCAGCTACTAGAGACAGGCCCAGACTCTGGTGTATTTGTTGGGCAGGTATTGATATCAAGTAACACCTTTGACAGGGGCAACCCTGGGATAATCTTTGCCAACATTGGAGACACTATAACGGTTGTATACACAGATCAGTTCCCAGAGGACTACGCCACTACGGGAAGATCCAAGGATATATCTGCAACAGCATTCGTCGGCGAGTTGTTAGAGAAGCCCATAGCGATATCTCCAACGCTAGTCATATCAACCCTTGACGGAACCCCGGCTACCACGATAATTGCTGGACAGCTATATCTAATCAGCGTTAGCCTAACTAACAACAACCCGATACCGGTGAGCTTCACTGTGCTATTCCTAGTGCTAGATCCAACGGGCACGCCAGTACAGGTACAGCTCCAGAGCACAACGTTAGGGCCTGGCCAGTCTGTCTCAATAGGCTTCTCAGTAACGTTCCCATCGTCGGGTGACTATACAGTGAGGATCGTCGTTGTAAAGAGCATAGCAGATCAAACACCCCTAGCAGACAGGTTCGAGCAGGTTGTGAGAGTGGTGAGCTAAAATGACGTACAGCATCTCTAGAGCATTGCTAGCTGTACTGTTAGCAGTAATAGCTATATCATCGATAGCCTATGTAGCATATGCCTTACCCCTCAGCGTGTCTACTGATAAGGCCAGCTACATGGGAGGAGAGCTTGTAAGAATTACGGTAAGCAATGCTGACCCCAACAAAGATGTTGTGGTGACTGTATACAATCCTAGGGGAGATATCGTGTACATTGATCAGGGGCCTGCCAATGCAGCAGGGATCTTCACAACGAGCTTCAGACTACCAGAAACCGCAACATCGACATTCCCCATAGGAACCTATACTGTGAGGGCACAGCAGGGAAGCGATGTAGCGACAACAACTTTCCAGTTCGCAACAGCTGCTGCATTCACAACAGTAGTAGGTAGGGTTGTCGACGCAGACACGGGAGAGCCTATAGAGGGCGCTATAGTGAGGATCATAGGGAGCGAAGGGCTAATAGTTGCTAGGGGGACTACAGATGACAACGGTGCCTTCAGTATAAACGTAGATCCTGGGAGCTACACGCTACAGGTTATAGCTGCAAACTACCTTAGAGATACCACAAGCATCACAGTAGTTCTCGGAACAAATAATGTTGGAGTAATAAGGCTTGTATCCATAGAGAGACTGGTAGGAGCGATACCCCAGCTGCAGCAGCAGATCGCCGATCTAGCTTCTCAGCAGGCCTCTCTAGCAGCGCAGATATCAGCACTACAAGCCCAGATAGCATCTCTATCGGCTCAGCTAGATGCTACAGCTACAGCTCTGCAGCAGCAGATCGCCGATCTAGCTTCTCAGCAGGCCTCTCTAGCAGCGCAGATATCAGCACTACAAGCCCAGATAGCATCTCTATCGGCTCAGCTAGATGCTACAGCTACAGCTCTGCAGCAGCAGATCGCCGATCTAGCTTCTCAGCAGGCCTCTCTAGCAGCGCAGGTGGCAAATCTAGGCAGGTCCCTGGATTCCCTAGCAGCAGAACTTAGAACTGCTCAAGAAGCCTTAACAGCTGCCCTAGGCGATATATCGTCAAAGCTTGATACGCTATCAAGTGAACTCAGAAGCGGTATATCGAGTCTTAACACATCTATAGCAGGTATAGCGTCGGCTGTTAACGATATAAGAGCTAGGATGGCAGTGCTAGACGATCTGAGAGCTACGACAACAGGTTTGAGGACAGATGTAGTCAACCTAGTATCTGGGCAGAGAGATCTATCAAACAAGCTCGACACACTATCATCAAGACTCGACGCGGTATCTTCAGACCTAAGGGGATCAATATCGTCTGCAAGAGATGCATTATCATCTGCGATAGCTGATGTTAGCTCCAAGCTAGACAATGTGAACAGCGCCCTTACCAGTAAGCTAGACAGCGTCAGCGCCGGTGTGGGCGGTCTGTTAACTCCCATAGTAGTTGCGATAATACTAGCACTTCTGGCATTCGTATTCGCACTGCTAACATTCCTTCAAGTAAGAAGGGCTGTAACAACCAAATAAGCCTCCTCAAAACAAAAACTTTTTTATATAGTAAATTATATGGTTTTTTATCTTTGTTATCCCTTATAATAGCATTGTGATGATTATTAACGGTTACTACATTACAGCTGTAGGCAATCAAATCGGGGGGGGCTATTTCTAACTCTTGGAGAGACGGTAGGAAATCGCTGAAAATGGTATATGGTTATAGTTTAGATGGTGGGTCAGACGATATAATAGGGCTTTGACGTCAAAAAGCTATAGATCCATTTCCTAAAGCCCCTCCTATCCCTCCACATCCTATAGATGCTCGGTATATCAGTTGATATATTTATAACCCCCTCTATATCCCTTGGCATTGATTCCAAAGATAGAAATTTCCTTATAAGATCTTCAATGCTAGGATAATTTCTCCTTCTAACCCCTTCTAGCCTTCCGCTATCATCCACCCAGAATCCCCAGCCTCCTATGAGCTGCTTCTCTATAAACTCTAAGGAGTTATCCAGCCATGCTAGTGGCCCTTCAACCTGGATCGGTTCTGATGGGTTGCACGAGAGAAGCTCTAATGCTATCAATGCTTCTCCGCTCTCTTCATCCCAGTACTCAGATCTTCTGAGGACCGGGTATCTCTCGGATCTAAGTCTATTATATATTCTCTTTGAGAGGCTCTTGATTTCGCCCCATATATTGTCGGGAGCGCTTCTCCTCAGCCTAAGGGTTAGTATAACTACGCATGTGCCTCTTATTCTAAGCGATTCAAATGATGATTCAACCATGGAATCGTCAACCTCAGGGGGTTCGAAGAACCTGTGAGAGGGCCTTGCCAGATAGAGCTTAGAAGCCACTATGAACTCTGATAATGTCTTCAAGGTAACAGCAGCCCCCGCATTTCTCTTAGCATCCACTGGGTCTGGAAGTATAAATGGCGATCCCTTGAACAACTTTCTAGCATCGCTTTCAGAGATATCGCATCCAGGGGGTATAATTACCACAGGAGGTCTCCACCTAGAGGCTCTCTCAATAACCTCTAGAAAGCCTCCATAGGTTATAACCAGTAGTTCAGTAACATATCCCGAGAACCCGCCAACCCTTATCTCGGCACCATATACCCCGATTCCTTTCATGAATTTCTTGAGGAGCCTCACATGATCTCTTCCCTCCTCGCTAAGCATCTTCCTAACATACTCCGTGTGGAATGGGGTTCTATCCGCTGCAGTTATAGCTTCCGAGGCCCTCGATATCTTTAGAGCGGGAACTATATCAGCTTCTATGGCGCCAGCCCTAGCCCTTAGATATGGGTGCTCTGCATATCTCATCTCAAACGGTATATCTTCCAAGGCCTTCTTCGCTAGTCTTAAGAAGTTCTCCTTGATCCACTCTCTCCCATATTCCCTAGGAACTAGGACAAATATATCTAGATCTAGATCGCCAGATATAGCTGTACCCTTAGCTATAGACCCGTAAAGCTCTATCGAGAAAAGATCTGGTGGGAAGAGCTTTAAAAGCCTCTCTCTTATAAAGCTATACGCTCTATAAGCCTCTCTAAGCTCCTCCTCGTGGGGCCTAATCCTATCTAATACCTTCTCCGCTACCCTCAAAGCCTCTTCCCTTCGAGCCAAGGAGAACCCTCCTAACATCGCTATATATAGGCCCTCTAGGTGTTAGCGTGCTCCTCTTAAGCACCACCTTGGTTACGCTAGAAAACCCCAGATCTAGATCCATGTTCTCCTCAACAAACCTAGATAGCTTATCAACATTAGCCCTACCCCTAACCCTTACAATGGTTATATGTGGTATGAAGCCATGCTCATCCTCATATATTTTAAGCCCCCTCAAACCCCTATCCAGAATACCCCTCATAGATCTGAGAATCTCCGAGCCCTCGCCAACACCGACCCACACAACCCTAGGGCTTCTAAGATTTGGGAAAACACCTACCCCCCTCACCCTCATCCTAAAAGGGGGTATAGATGCTAGCGACTCCATAGCCCTCTCAATACCTGGGATGAGATTCTCCTCAACATCTCCGAGGAATCTTAATGTGAGATGTATATTCTCATCCTCAACAGGCTTAGCATCGATCCCAAGCCCCATGATCTGATTCCTAACCTCTACAATCCTAGACAAGACAGATCTATCCTCTATCTCCACAGCGATGAAAAGCCTTGCCAAGATCAGCCCTCCCCAGCCTCTGACGGGCTAGCCCTCTCCTCAAGATCGATCATCTTGACCAGATAATAAGTATTCACACCCCAGACAATGAGGAGAGCAGACATAATCAAGATCACATAGAAGAGGCTTATCTCCTTAATAAAAACAAAGATAACCCCGAACAAAGCAGACATCACAAGCGTCGTTATGAAAATCCCAGCCACATAAACCCTAAGCCTCCTCATATCCATAGCATAGCCCAAAAACACTAGAGCTTGAAAGCCTTTTAGCTTTTACAACCTGAAAGCCTCGCCCTTAGGGCGGGGAGGAGGTCAGAACTGAAACCTCCTACCATTTGGAAGTCAGAAATAGAAGCTAGCCTTCCAAGACAGGGAGCTGTTTGGAGAAGAGGTAGCCCAATAGTTCTTCACATAGGGTTATTAGGAGTCTCAGGAATAGTGTGGTGGTGGAGCATGCCCAGAAAGATATACCCTATAGCTCTTCTCATGGGCTTCTTCCTAGTCGGGATCCCGATCCTAGTTTGGACCTTGATAACCTTTGGCATTGACAGGGGATATATATCTGATTTCATAAGCTACTGCGCCTCCCTCCTAGGGATCAACAGATCTGGAGGTGCCACACTAGCATCAGAGCTACTGCTCACAATAGCATATATAGGAGGTATAGCTACAGCCGTGCTCTATATATACGAGAGGATCTTTGGAGAGGAGTAGAAAAATAGAAGAAAATATAATTAGATATACATCATAATACACAGGCTTTTAATAAGGATAGACAACTATATCGCTGGAGGTAGCCTCTTGAAGAGAGCCGCTATAGCAATTCCCGTAGTGATTATCATAGCAGCAGTGGCAGGAGGCACGATCCTCTGGAGCTACCTACAAGCACCATCCATAGAGATCCACGATCCCAGATTCGTGATGACGCCGAAGGCTATAGCGGTTTACATGATGATCCACAACCACGGGTTTGGATCAGACTGCCTTGTAGGGGTAGATATAGAGGCGCCATTCAAGGCAAAGGCGGAGATACACCAAACAGTTGTTGAAGGCGGGGTAGCCTCTATGAAGCCCGTTGATAAGATATGCATAGCAGGAAGATCAGATGCCAGCCTAGAACCCGGAGGATACCACATAATGATCATGGGTAACTTCACAGGAGATATAAAAGAGCTGACAATAGTACTACACTTCCAGAAAAGCGGAGATATAAGGGTAAGAGTACCTATATCATCACAACAGGAGACACATACACATTAGACCAGATGCCAGATTTCTTAACATCTATACTAGGGAATAACATAGAATCGTTTAAATAGGAGATTTTATATTAAAGGCTATGTATATATGTATTTATATAACTATGTATTCAGAGTTACCTCTCTATACATTCGCTCCTATATCTATATAAAGTCCTCTATAGAATTACATGATGTGAATCGTAGGGGTAACCTAAAAGATTAGGTCTCCAGCCGATAGAGCTTATAGCTAGCTATATATATGGGGATGCATATGAGAAGGATATATGTGCTGGCTATCATCTTAATATCTCTCCTCTCGATATCTTCAGCCTCGATAGCTCTCCCCCTAACGCAACAACCACAATCCCAGGCCCAAGACTATCAGCTACCGCCGACAAGCTATGTATCTCCTGGCACTAAGCCTACTAAGAGATTTGTTCTAGAGCTATATAGAAGCAAGGTTGTAATTGGAGAGGGTATTGTGCTCGACACCTTCACAATTAATGGAACCGTTCCAGGCCCCACTATAGTCGTTGATGAGGGGGATATTGTGGAGATAATCGCTGTTAACAAGGACGTAGTTGCCCATGGCCTCTCAATACATGCCGTCTATAGAGCTAGCTCCCCATATGTAGGCTATGTGCCTCCTGGAGGTGTTAAGAGCATTATATTCAACGCGAGCTACCCAGGTGTATATATGTATCATTGTGCTCCGGGTGGGCAGGGAATATTTATACACACTATGTCGGGGCAGTATGGCATGATAGTTGTTAAGCCTAAGAGCTATAGATATAAGCTCGAGGAGATCCTCGGTAGAAAGCCGGATATAGAGATCTATCTGATACAACATGAGATATATGCCAATGGAGCTGATTTTGTGAATTCAAAACCTCTATATGTTCTATTCAATGGATACATAGCGAGATATCTCCCAGGAGGGTTGGAAGGACCTATAATGGCTAGGCCGGGAGACTATGTTAGGATCTACTTTCTAAATGTAGGCCCCAACCTGGTATCGACTTTTCACCTAGTCGGAATAGTATGGGATTTTGCATACTACCAGGGGCACCCGCTAAACGCTATCGTAGGCGGTCAGACAGTGCTGGCAGGGCCGAGCGACTCGTGGGTTGTGGAGTTCAGAGTTCCTGAGGAGGGCCCGTACTCAATAGTGAGCCATGTGTTTAGCCAGCCGGTTAGAGGTGCTATAGGTATTCTAGTAGCTAAGAAGGATGCCAATAGAACAAGCGTTGTAGACGCTCATGGCCCGAGGCTACCGATCCCTGAGAAGCCCATTAGGGTTATAGATCCATTCGGCCTTGGATCTCCGGAGGTGGATACCCCAGTATATGCTGAGGGGGTAGCATATGTAAGGATTATAGCGAATTCATATTACCCCAAGAGACTCGTGATCCCCGAGGGAACAACCGTTGTTTGGATCAACGAGGACATCATAAGCCTTCCAAACGCGAGCGGAGAGCTGGTAGGGGTACACGACATAGTGCTTAACATGGGCAATGAAACCATTAAGTCACCCCTACTTAAACATGGTATGAGCTGGTCATATACATTCACAAAAGCAGGTGTATATAGAATAGGAGGAGTCCAGCTACAGCTATACAAGGAGTTCATACCAATTGTCAACAACAACTCAGATCTATATAGCTACCTCTGCTCCCTACACCCGTATATGGTGGGAGAAATAGTAGTAGTTCCGAGAACCTCTGTGATGATGCAACAGGCATCCAACGCTACAGAAGGAGCTAACATGGCGACGATAGAAACGCCATCCATAGCTAGCATCAACACCCTCTCAAGTCTAGCAATAGCAATCACAGGTGCTCTACTAGCTATATTAGTCATAATGATAGTTATAATATATAGAAGTAGAAGTAATAAATAGCTAAAGATAGATCTATCTAGCGTGTCTTAAGTATTTTTTAAAGCTTCTCCCGAGGATATATCCCTTTTTAATCGACAAACCTATCGTTGGTTGCTCCCTCCTAAACTCCCTTAGGATCAAGTCGAACTTATTTTCATCCCCATTTTTGTCTATGAAGATGGCTCCTAGCTTCTTAAGCTCGAGCTCCATTAGATATGCCCTAGCTCTATCTAGCCCTGTGAAGCTCTTTCTAGTTATATAGACCTCGTTATATCTAGCCAGCTCGAATGCGTAATCGTGATATGGGTATAGGTTTGAGTCTATTAGGATCTTTCCACCCTTTATATTAGGCATCTCAGGAGGTTTCTCCCCAGGCACCGCATAGATGCAATCCTCATCTTCCCCACAATGTTTCTCAATACCTAGGACTATCTTCACACCTAGCCTCTTAAGCTCCCTCTCATAATAGTCTATTAGGAGCTTGAACTCCCTAGCCTTGAAGGGGTCTCTATATAGATTTATTTGCCCTCCTATTCTTTGTTCCTTCTCATATAAAGTTACATTGAAACCCCTTAATGCGAGAACTCTAGCTGCTTCAAGCCCCATAACCCCTCCGCCGACGACAACCACCTCTCCAGATCCCTTCTCCGGCGGCGGTAGGATCTCCCAGCCAAGCTCTGGGTTAACATCGCATCTAACCTCTGAAAGGGCTATCTGCCTGCATAGTTGGTTGCATCTTATGCAGGGCCTTATTGGGAGTCCATATCTTATCTTTATAGGCCACTCTGGATCTGCTAGGAGCTGTCTCCCAAGAACTATCATATCAGCAACCTCTAGAGCTCTAGCGGCATCTTCAAGATCCATTATAGATCCTACTAGGAGTAGTGGGAGTCTAGTTACCTTTCTCACGATCCTAGCATCATCTAGAAAAGGGGTTCTAGGGCCGTAGAAGGGCATCGAAGATGTTATCGGCCCGTCCCTCCCTGCTGAGAGATGTATATAGTCAACCCCGACTTCCCTCTCAAGCTTTGTAACGTTCTCGGAAACTATATGGGGATTCAGGCCCTCGGGATCGAACTCATTAACGCTTAGCCTGATCCCAATTGGTATCGATGTTCTAGACCTTATCTCCTGAACAACCTCGAAGACGAATTTAACGCCATCTCTATAGGAATCGCTCCTCCTATTGGTAGCCGGTGAGAGGAACTGAGCTATTAGATATCCATGGGCTCCATGCAGCTCTATCCCATCAAACCCGGCCTTCTCAGCCCTCTCAGCAGCTTCTCCGAAATCCCTCACAACCCTCTTTATATCATCAATGCTCATCTCCCTAACGTCATCTAGCAAACGTATTGGGGAAGGGGCTATTGGGGTATGACCCCATATAAGGTTCTTCCTAGTCTTTCTACCCACGTGGACGAGCTGCACGAATATCCTGGCGCCATATGCCTTGACAGCTTCTGTAAGTCTTCTAAACTTCGGTATCAGATCATCAGAGTATAGCCCCAACTGATTTGGAGAGCCTCTAGCATCCACTCTATTAACATATGTATATTCCGTTATGATGAGCCCCACACCACATCTAGCCCTCTCAACCATGTAAGCTATATGGGCATCCGTGGGATAGCCCTCAGGGGATCCAAGGTTTGTGACCATAGGAGACATGGCTATCCTATTCCTTATCCTAACCCCGCCAATCGAGATCTCAGAGAAGATCTTATCAATAATGCCCAAACAAGCCACCTAAGATGGAAAGACAGAGAAGCTATTAAGAACCTATAGGGCATCTATGATAAATACATATAGGCGCCGCTAGCTATCAATTTACAAGCTGTTGAGATCTGCTAGGCCTGCTATAAAGGCTATTAAGAACCGATCAATTATTAGGCTGATTACAACTGTAAGCCTTGCCCTGTAGGGAGGATTATATTTATAATCTCTGTATCCTCTAGTATTCTCGATGATGATGATGATGCGCGTGAGTCTCGGGGATCACCTTCTAGTGATGCTTGATATAATGTTAGGTACACAGGATAAACCTGAATCTCTGAGTCGATGATAGAAATTAATAGCCGTGAGTTCCTCTACAAGGGGGATATGGGTAACGGGTCGGTGACCTCAGCAAAAAGATCTTCTACAGAATCAAAAGGGCTAGATAGGAGTGAAAGCATATCGGCTAAAGCAGAGGGAGATACGATCTATAGAATACTTAAGGAGAGCCTAGAGGTTGATTGGAGGGAATATGTGGCCCTAGTAGCTAAGATCCGAGGCTCCGGCCCCTTCGCAGTATTGGTTGGCGTGATCCTCAGCCAAAATACAAGTGATAGAAACTCTATTGAGGCTTTTCTGAATCTTGAGAAAAGGGTTGGAACCAGCTTGGAGAAGATCCTGAGGTCCGATGTTAAGGAGATAGAGGATGCTATTAAGAAGGCAGGGCTCTGGAGGCAGAAGGCTAGGACTATTAAGAGGGCTGCCGAAGCCATAGCCAGGATGGGGGGTGAGGAATATCTATTGAAAGAAGATCCCTCGAGGCTGAGGGAGTTTCTTACATCGATAGATGGTATAGGATATAAAACAGCCGATGTCTTCCTCTCAGTAGTCAGGGGAGCTCCCTACTTCGCAGTAGACACACATGCGATGAGGATAGCTATTAGATGGGGACTCGCTTCAAAGAGATCCTATGAAGAGATTTCAAAAGCACTACTAGAGTTCTTCGGGTGTGAGAGAGCAGAGGAAGCCCATAGACTGCTGATAGCACTTGGAAGAAAATACTGCAAACCTCGAAACCCGAAATGCAGGGAATGTCCTGTAAACATGTACTGCCCAGCATATAGGAGATCAGACACTAATAAGGCTTCATAGCAACATTTGATACAGCAGCTTATCCAAGAGCGTTTCCTAAACCTGACTAATTAATGGTGACTTCCAAACTCCTCACCGCCCCCTAAGGCTGGGCTTTCAGTTATAAAAAGATCAAGTTCTTATATGGAATATGAAAAAGTCATACTTCCAATCTATGAGCTTTCCCCGTTAATGGTGCTACTAATTGTTTAAATATTTATAGATATTTATTGGGGTTCCACCTCGCCTATATAGATTTCCCTATCTATATGGGTTTACTGGCCGCTATTGAGCCCTTTTTCAGGGTTTATAAGCATATCTAGAGCTTGCCCCTCATAAAGTAATTAGAAGTGATTAAGAATATTCAAATATGTCGTTAAATCAGAAACTGCCCATGTAGTTCTTAACCTAGCTCAAAACCAATTCCGTATTGTTATTTATACTTCTGATGTATATTGATATCTTATTGCTACTTGTCAATATGGTTTTATCTAGTCAATATGAAGTGGTGGCATATATTGGGGGCTTTGACAGAGGCGCCAAGTCTATAGTATTGGCTTTGATAGTGCTGTTATCTGTTGCAGCTATCTACACATCAGTACCAGCTAGATCAGCTGTCTCATACGTGGTACTTGTAGACCTTGCCCATGGGGAGTCTGCTAAGGGCCTCGATATATTTGCTAAGACGTTATATGATGCTGAGATCTATGTGTTGCTTTCCTCTGAGAAGGATATAGCTAAGCTGGATCTCGCGTCGAGGAACCTGATATCGGGGTACCTAATAGGGATGCTGATAGGATGACCACACTAGATGGGAGAACCGTGACCCTTACATCACTCCTAACAGATCTTCTGATAATACCCCAGCCAACTGTTGAGTTCACATCCACAGAGATCCAGGCTATTAAGAGCTATTTAGCAACTAGGGGCAGGGCCATGTGGCTTGCTGGTGATAGTGATTACAACCTGAAAGCCCCGCCCTTTAGGACTGGGATGGCTAAGGCTTACAAGCCTTGTTAGAATAATGCTTTGGAGCCCGGGGTGATGGGCTCCTGGGGGAGTTCTGCCCCCTCACACCCCAAATGACAGATGCAAACGAATAGATAGGGGGAACTAATGATCTGCCGGTAAGGGGCTGGAAAACCAGCCCTTCAGGGCGGGGAGGAGGTCAGAGGCATATGGATGGGATAGAGGTTGGAGGGTTTTAGCATATGTTTCAGCGAACGCCGATATAAAATCAGGAAGCGAGGATGCGAGAAATGCTGTGATAAATGGTGAGGTCGCAGCTGCTCTAACAATAGACTTCTACGGATATACAGCAATGATCCAGAACCCAGGTACACAGTATATAATTCCTCAGGGGGCAACGGTTATAAATGGAGACCCAATAGCCATGGCAAATGGGACGTGGAATAGAGGGGCTGCCCTAGCATTCATAGCTTGGGTGCTATCTCCAGATGGTCAGAAGATATGGCTGGATAGGAATATCAATAGGCTACCTGCAAACCCCAAGGTCATCGAAACGCCTGATGGCGCCCAGAGACCAGATCTTAGAAGCGTATATCAGCAAACTCTGAGCCTCAGAGGAATCAACTTCAGCGATGAAGAGGCGCTCTCATATGAGCTAGCCATACAGGTCTATTACGACGGTGCCTTCGTAGATCCCTCAAGCTTTAAGCAAGCCTGGACACTCTTGGTAGCAAAGCTTCTAAGGGATAAGGCTATCACAAGGGATCAGTTTGAAGAGCTAGCATCAAAATACATAGGCAGCCCTCTAGAGTTCACAGATCCAGTTACAGGTCGGAAGGTGGTTTTCACAAAAGATACCGCTCAGAGGATTAACAGCCTATTACTCAGGGATCAGAGTTTAATAGATAAATATAGAGCATCTATAGCGAGAGCGGCTGAAGATAGGTATCAAGCATTGATAAAGATCCTCTCGAGATAGAGTAAATTTCTAAATACGCACTTTTGAGTTAGATATCTACGTATAGGTCTAAACCTCAACATAGACCAGGATCCCCATTTTTTAAGCCTTTACCATATATTTTGGTGATGCCTATGGGGTGGCTCGAAGATCTTAGGTCAAGGATCGAAATTACATCCAAGAAGATCTATTTCGATAACGCCGGTGCAGGACCTCTTTCAAGGGATGTCATTGAAGCTATAAGATCTTTTCTAGAGCTCTGGAGTAGGGAGGGAGAGCCTTGGGATGAGGCTCTGGATCATATAGTTGATGCTAGGAGAGAGTTTGCATCTCTAGTAGGTGCTGATTATAGATACATCGCAGCTGTGCCGGGCGTGACATATGGTTTGAACTCCCTCCTATCCTCACTCAAGATCAGGCCGGGCTCTAATGCTGTTGCAAGCCCTCTTAACTTCCCAACTGGGATCATATCTCTCCAGGCTATGAGATCAGCTGGGCTTCTTAAAGAAGTGAGACTAGCGAGGCCTAGAGGAGGCTACGTCCCCCTTGAGGAGTATGAGAGGCTTATAGATAATAACACTGCGATCGTCTTAGTAGATCATGTATCCTGGATAACTGGGTATAGGGAGAGGATTAGGGAGATCTCTGAGATAGCCCATAGAAGAGGGGCTATTGTGATAGTAGACGCATTCCACAGCGTCGGGGTTATAGAAGTTGATGTTGAGAGGGAGGGTATCGATGCCCTTATATGTGGATCTTATAAGTGGCTGATGGGACCCCATGGGGCCGGATTTGTATATGTTTCAAACCAGCTTCTAGAAGATCTAGAGCCGAGGTTCTCGGGCTGGATGGGGATAGAGGATTCCGTTCTTGCTAGAAAGCATAGAGGAGAAAGGCTTTTTGAAAAGCCATTTAATATAGAGGAGTTCAAACCGGCTAAAGATGCTACAAAGCTTGAGTGGGGTACGTGGCCTGTGATAGCTTTTGAGGGGGTTCTAGCGTCTATGAGGCTTTTGAAGAAGTATGAAGCTCCACATAGATATTCCACCTACACCTCAAAGCTTGTGGAAAGACTTGTAGACGGACTTGAAGAGCTGAGGCTTAGGATAACAACGCCTCTAGATAGACATGCTGCTATAATTACATTCGAATATAAGGATCCATATGCTCTTGCTGAGAGACTGAAAAGGGATAGGATAGTGGTTTCCCCAAGGCCAGGGATAATAAGGGTATCGCCCCATGTATATAACACCATTGAAGAGGTGGAAGCATTTATAGAGGCTGTGAGAAGGCATATCAAAGCTATCCAGGGGTTTTAAATGCAGCTGAATAAGAGTTAAACTAATATCTATCTCACCGAAAAGGGGGCTTTTATTGATCTTGGGGATTATCCGCTGGCCTCAGATGATTTGGAGGTGTTAGATAAAACCTTATCCTTCCATCTAGATAATCCCTTATAATCTCCCTCGCAGCCTCCTCCACATTAGGCTCTCCTCCCCTCATGATCCACCCCCTTTTAATAGCTATAACCCTCAGGATCTCTAGGGGGTCTCCTGAGACTCCATATACCTCCCCTATTGATCCCGGATTTCTCTCCTCCACCCTCTTAATCAGATCTATCGCCACCTTCACAGGGTTCTCGATCCTCTCGGGAGGTCTTAGTCTCAGAGACATTTCAAGGGGATCCGCATCTATTGGAAGGGCTCCAGGTGTGTCTAGTATATAAATATCATATATCCTATGAAGCTGGACACCCCTCGTATAGCCTGGGGTTCCCGGGTATCTGCTTGTTGTTGCAGAGCTTCTACCCTTGATCATGTTTATCAAGCTCGACTTGCCCACCTTAGGGGCTCCGAAGAATGATGCAATAGACCCCTTATCAAGGCTCTTCAAGATCCTCTTGAGCATAGTTACCTCCCCTTTTGAGGCGCTTGTCGCAATACATTCAAAACCTCTATCCACGTAGTAGGAGATCCACTCTGCAACGACTTCCTTGGGAACAAGATCCGATTTATTTAAAACTATCACAATTCTCTTACCATTTTTAATTGCTGTGTTCTCGAGAAACCTATTTCTAAGATACTCAGGTACCCTGGCATCGAGTATCTCGAAGACTATATCCGAGGCTAGGACGCTCTCGAGGATCTCCTTCCTTGTTAGGAGCCTGAGCGGTGATCCAAGGATTCTCCTGGCCGGCGACACGGGATCCTCCTACTATTCGTGATGTGTGGGGATAAAAAAGCTCTTATTGCCTACCAATTCAACCCCTATTTAGCTTCTCCTCACCAGGGATGCTACCCCAGCTGCAATACCGACTGCGGCGAGGCCCAGCGCTATATATACGAGGTTCGAGGCCCCTGAGAGTCTTGCGTCTAGATTGTTTATAGAGCTGCCAAGATCGCTGATCCTCCTATCTATATTCGATATTCTAGATGCCTGATCACTGAGCATAGATCCAATCTGGCCTAGCTGGTTGTTTATCTGAGAAACGCGATTACCAAGATCACCTACCCTAGACGAGAGATCCCTTATAATGCCTTGAACAGTAGATAGGTTGGCCTCAACATCCCTCAACCTCTTCTCCGTGGATGCTATGTATTTCAGCTCGCCCATATATCCTGTGGCCCAGAGCACCATGTTCCTCACAAACCTAGAGGCCATCAAGCATAACCCCATAATACTCAGCTGTTATCATTGGCTGATATGCTCCCAAAGGAGATTCGGATGATAAAATCACTATAGAGTTGTCCAAGCTCCTAAGCATCTGTATAGCCACCATCGGAAAAATCCCCGTATCACCAGCACTATAGGCCTGGCCAAGAAGCCCTCTGGGAGGTGTTGTGTTCTCAACGATCTTAGCATTTGGGGTTGACCACACTATTACATCTACATCGCTTGGAACATCGCCAGGTTTTATAGGCTTCCAAGAGCCTGTAGCTAGATCTCTATATGCTATAACACAAGGCCCGTGCATCAATACCCTCTCAGCGCCGAAGCCTAGGAAGGATAGCCTGTCCGAGGGCTCCACAATAGCTACAACTCTATATGGTGCAGCTGCATTAGATACAGGATCTTCTACTGATACATAGTCCAGGGCTAGCTGACCTCCTCCCCGCCCTGAAGGGCTGGTTTTTCCAGCCCCTTACCGGCAGATCATTAGTTCCCCCTATCTATTCGTTTGCATCTGTCATTTGGGGGGTGAGGGGGGCCAGAACTCCCCCAGGATTTATTTTGATCCCAAGCGTTTTCAAAGCCTTCCTTCTAATGTTTAGCTTTCCTATGACTTCTCTATCTGCTTCAAAACCACATCTAGAGCATTTTAATCTTCTATATCCGTTCTCATCAAGCTTTGAATCGCATTGTGGGCATTCTGAGGATGTGCCCCTGGGATCCACTGCTGCAAGCGGTGCTCCGTGCTTCATAGCCTGCCAATCTATCCACCTTTCAAGCCTTGAATATCCCATTATGATCAGTTTTGTTCTATGGTTTTTCGGTAGCTTTCTAAGCGCTTCTACATGCTCTGTGAGATCCTCTCTAGCCAATGCATATTGTAGTCTCATAGCCTGTCTGACTATTTTCAGCGATGATTTTCTAGCCCAGTGCTCAAGGATGTTTCTAGCCTTCCTATGATATGATCTAACCCTATTCAGCATACCTATTCTCCTCATCCAGGCTGGATATCTAGATGATGAATATCTCCCCTGAAGACTCTCCGCCAAGACCTTCCATCTATAAGCCCTATCAATAGCTGTGTCTATATCCCTGTTTATCCTGTCACCTCCATAGACTATCATCCTCTCATTAACATCAACTGCTATGACATCTCTTGGTTGATATGGCTCTGGCTTGGGGATCCTCTTAGATATCCAGAGGATCATCTCCCCACCTCTATATACGAGCCTAGCCTCTCTATTCTCATACTCATCATACCTCCTATCCCAGCCTATGATCTTCATTCTGATCCCTCCCACGATCTCTACATAGCCCTCTTTGATTCTATATCTTGATCCCTGGTGTAGTAACATGCTTAGCCTCTTAACCCTGGGGCGTCTACCTTTCTTAGGATTATTTCTCCAAGCCTTTGCATTTGCAAGGGCATCCCTATAGCAGTCAAAAGCAATCCTTGATGGCAGTCCAAACTACTCTCTAAGCCCTCTGTAGGGCTCTCTATGAACCTCCTTAATGGTTTTTAGATTCAGATTTAGGATCTTGTTCATGGCATAGTTCAGGGCTATCATATATCTTCTGAGGAGCTCTACAGCCTCTGGCTCGGGGCTAACCCTCACAGCTGTTGAAAGGGTTAGCACCCCCTCATCGCCAGAGGCCATAGAGCCCCAAAAACTAAGCACAGAAGGCTAATAAACATCATCCCCGCCCTTTAGGGCGGGGCTTTCAGGTTGTAAAATGATCTCCGCCATTCTGGTTGTCGAAGTGCTCCTACTAAGCTGGGCTATAGCCACCGGAGGCCTCTTAGCGGTGTAAAGAGTCACCCCAAGCTCTGGTTTGCCGAGATCCTCCCATGTAGTAGGTGTTGGGAGGTTGAACTGCCTTATCACATCCCTATTAATCGTTATTCCAAAGGACGATATAGCGGCCGCAACCCAGTAGACCTTGCCATCGGATCCAACCCTCTTCATAGGATTACCACCACAGTATCTGGTATATCCCTCATAACGCTTAGAACAGGCTCTGAATCTAGGGGAGCAAGCAGCCCATTGATATAGAGTGTGTCGAAGAGCGTTGGCCCGCCTCCCCATAGAACATCGGCATTACCCCTCCTCACAAAATCAGGCCATGCCGATGCATCTATAACTATGGTCCTAACATCTATAACGCCATATCTCCTGGCAAGTTCGCTCTGGAGAAACGCTATCCTAGCCTTCTCAAGTATATCTGTTGGATGCCTAGATAAAACCCTCAGAACAACATTTCCTTGAGGCTGTGTGGCCTGAATAGCAGTCTGTGTGGCTATAACCGTAGTCCTCGTGGTTGTTGTTACCTCGGTTATTGGCGATGTTATAGTCTGGCCCCTGGGTTGGGTATATGTTTGAAAGCCAGTGGTAGTCTGGATCGCTGGGGCTCCGCCCCTCTGGATTAGAAGGGCTATAGAGCCTATTACAACTGCGACCAGCACGATCCCGAGCACAATCGCTAGGGATACCCTTGAAATAGCCTTTATAGGGCCAACACTACCTTACCAGCTTTACTGCAGCATAGTGGCTAATATTCACTCAATATTATAGCTGAATGCCCCCCTTTATAATTGGGAAGAGGTAAGCAAAGATAACGGGCCTCGCATTTATAGGGGTCTATGTAGAAGTAGCAGTGGTGGTCGCAATTTGTGTTGGATCCTAGAAGGATTAGAGAGGATTTCCCCGAGATCAAGTATTTAGAGGAAAGGAAATATATCTATCTTGATAACAATGCTACAACGCCTAAGCCGAGACCTGTGATAGAGGCTATAAAGAACTTCTATGAAAGAGGCTATGCAACGGTTAGGAGGGGTGTGTATAGCCTTACAATAGATGCTACGAGGCTCTTTGAGGAATCCCTCGAATCTATATCGAAGCTGATAAACTCCGATGCCGAGGAGGTGATACCAGCCTTCAACTCAACAGACGCTATGAATATGTTGGCCCTGTCCCTAGCCCCCACAATAGGGGAGGGAGACTATATAGCCCTCACAAGGGCCGAGCATCACAGCACCATAATGCCCTGGAGATATGTGTGTAGGCTGAGGGGCTGCAGGATCCTATGGATCGAGGTGGATAGATATGGGGCTGCGAGGCTAGAATCCCTCGAGGAGATCCTCTCAAATGCAAGAGGGAAGGTTAGGGCGGTGATTGCTGTTCACGTGAGTAATGTGAACGGTGTGATAAACCCTCTGAGGGATATATGCTCTATAGCCTCTCAAGAGGGGGCTATATGCATAGGGGATCTTGCGCAGAGCGTGTCCCATATGAGGGTAGATGTAAGAGATCTAGGGCTAGACGCTGGTGTATTCAGTGGTCACAAGATGTTCGGCCCCTCGGGGACTGGTGTGCTATACATTAGGAAAGATCTAGGGGAGGAGTTGGAGCCTGGCAAAGCCGGGAGTGGGATGATCACAAGGCTAGATCCAGAGACCCTAGAGGTAGAGTTCGAGGGGATGCCCTGGAGATACGTTGCTGGAACACCAAATATAGAGGGTTTCATAGGGCTTGGAGAGGCTGCTAGATACCTCATGAGAATCGGTATGGACAATGTTTTAGAGTATCTGAGAAGCCTCCAGAGCTATAGTGAGAAGCTACTACGAAAAACCCTGGGAGACGAGATAGAAGTCTATAGCCCCCCACCCGATAGAGGTACAGGGGTGCTAAGCTTCAATATAAAGGGCATAGATCCGCATCAGCTTGCTTTCCAGCTAGATCTCGAGGGCATAGCAGTTAGATCCGGGCATCACTGTGCCTACCCACTTCACAAAAGTCTGGGGATTGAGAAGAGCGTTAGAGCAAGCCCACATATATATAATACCTATGAGGAGATCGAGAGGCTGGCTGACGCACTTGCAAGGATAAGGAGTAGATATCTGAATGCAACGTCGATCATAGCTACTGGCAAGCTATGTCCTTCCTGCTAGCTCTGAGATGCTCTCCAGAAGAGCCTCTCTCATAATCTCTATCTCCTCCCCTCTAAGCCCTATATATGCTGATGCAAGCCCATCTATCCTCTCCCTCACCCAATGCCTATCCAAGATCTGCTTCTCGAGAGGGGGTGGCACCTCCCTAGCTACCTCATCTAAGAGAAAGGTGCTCTCACCAATAAGCTCTCTATTCTCTATCCTCTTCACATTAGGTACTGGGAGCTCTAGATAGTCCTGCTCATCATAGAAGATCCAGGATCCTCTGGAGGCTTTGCAAAGCATAGCTATGATCGATAGGAATGGTGTGCTGTTAAACCAGACTGCTAGGAGGTTATGGTAGTTCGTGGCCCTAGCCAATGTGTAGAGATCACCATCGGCGATCATCTCACTCCCACTGCTTATCGCATAGAAGCTATTCCTCAGAATATTAACTTCAACAACTGCTGGGATAAAAACAACTCCATAGGGTCCCATAGATATGATCCTCCTATATAGATAGCTATACCAGGAGGAGCCGAACTTTTTAATCGCAGCCGCGGCAGCTCCGCTCCTCATACCCCACTCAATATATCTCACAAGATCCTTCTGCAGTCGATCAATACCATCATCAGGGATCGATAATATGTAGTGGCGTGCACGGAGAAACTTGATCCTCTCCTTGCGATAGTCGCTAAACGATACAAATGGCTTTACATATCGTTTGTTTATCTCCAGCTCTCTCCCATTCTCTATGTTTTTTATCACAATATATTCACCATATTCATTCCATATGATCCAATATCTATTCGGTAAAATGAAGAAGTCTGGGGAAACTATATCGATGCCCCTACTAATATTGCTCTCAAATATAATTTTCCTCAGGCTCACGATTCTACCCATGCTGGCTAGCCTTGATAGAATTTCCACCAGCTTTCGATCCATATGGCTTCTAGTAAATAGGAATAGCCAGTTTCTATTCATAAGGCCGCTAATGGTTCTCAAGCTCACGCGATTGGTATGTCTCTCTAAACCTACTTGGAGATCTCCCCTCGCTATGCTTTGCAGAGCCCTAGTCTCTATCGCATTGCCTGCATCTATGAACAGCGTTTCACGGGATCCAGAGCCCTTGTTAGCGGCGATGACAACCTCGATCCCCTGGCTCCCTCTTTTCTTATGATCCACATAGGATCTAATTATAGCTGGGATGCTATATCTAGTTCTCAGGAGACTCCTAGCCACAAAGCTTGTAAGCCTGTGAAGCATTGTCCCCTGGGCTATCGCCAATAGAACACCATGCTCTTTGAGGATTGAGTTCGCAACCATTATAGACGATGCCGAGGCGTCTATGGAGATCCTCGACGCAGCATCTACATAGCCAAGCAATACGAGACTTGCTAGCATTACATCAGCATACTCCCTAGGAAGGCTCTCAACATTGTGCGGAGGTGCTGTTGTTACTATAACATCGTATAAAGGGATCTGGGTGCCTGTGCTAGCAACTCTATAGATATATTTAAAAGGGTTATCACATCTAATATACACTCTATCCATGCCAGCTATAGCTATGAGGGAAGCATGTGCAACAATACATGCAAGGGGGTTCTCCTCAAGCCCAAAGATCCTAGATATCCTCTCAACGCCTATTGCCTCTATAGTCTCTCTTAAGAGCTCCCCACCCCCCATAAATGGATCAGCTATCGATATCCCCCACCGCTTACCAACAAGCTCCGAAGCGAGGGATGATGCAATCTCTATCGAAGATCTGGAAGCCCTGAACGGGGTCAGCACATATCTCTTGGCAACCAGATCTAGAACCTCTCTCTGATATCTATATAGATCTTCAAGAGAAGATCTACCAATATGGTTATCAACATCAGATGAAATCATCTTAACAAAATCCTGAGGAAGATCAAGTCCTAGACTCTCTAGAACTCGAGGAGCGCTTGCAGAGCCCTTTCCAAGCCTCCACAGTATATATCCTAGAGAATTTAGCAGAATCTCATAAGCGTCCTTCTCACTCCCTCTAGCCACGCCTAAATATTCAGCAATTCTACCCACAAACCCCATACTATTTCATCTCATAACTATACTGAGGGTCGAATATATTTTTCCGACTGAATTTCACTCTAGAGGGATGAGACTTTAGTCCCAACACAGGGAAGGTTTATCTAACTTAGATTTTATGCCTACCCAAGAATAGATATTAGTTGTTCTATTTAAATTTTTAAGTTTTAAGACGAACATATGTTCTGGGATGTATAATGATTTTAACAAATAGGCTTGGTGTAACGATTTTCTCGATAATAATTCTAATATCTTTCGTAATACCTTATATATTTATGAGGGAGTCGCCTCCATATATCCTTTTTATATTTTGGGCAATTGCATCGCTTATCTCTATAGTTTTAGCGCGCTTATCTCTACCTCAGGGGTGAATATATGGCTCTTGAGAGCGCACTAGCCATACCTCTTGTCACATCCTTTGCTCTGTTTGTGGCTGCCTGTCTATATTTAGGAGTGCTTGCTAGGAGGAGAGGCGCGTTAACCTCTGTTGATGAGTATTATTTAGGTAGAAGAGCTCTTGGCAAGCTCCACTTCTTCTTCTCATATTTCGCAACAACCTATAGTGCTTTCATGTTTGTTGGGCTTGTGGGTTATTCATATCTATATGGTGTGGGAACCCTGGGGTTCGAGCTGATCTATCTAATGGGGACTGCTGCTATATTGAGCATCTTAGGGCCTAGGATCTATGAGAGGGCTAAGAAACTAGGGGTTTTGACACCAACTCAGCTAATCTATGCAGGTAATGGTTCGAGAATAGCTAGATATTTGGTGAGTGTCTCATATCTGATATTCATGATACCTTATATGAGTGTCCAGGTTATAGGGCCTGCAGTGATTCTGAGCCGTTTTGGCATACCCAAAGATGTGGCGATAGTATTAACTCTTGCAACAGTGTTTCTCTATGTATTCTTCGGTGGACTAAGGGGTGTAGTTTATACAGATATTCTTCAAGGAGCTTTATTTTTAGGGGTTGCAGTTGCTTTTGCACTATACCTAGCACCTGGACTCCCATCGTCACCAGCATATCTACACACGTTGCCGGGGGGTATGGGCTTCTGGACGCTTGAGAGGTTTATCTCATTAACTCTCCCCTGGATCTTCTTTGCTATCACAAACCCCCAGGCTCTCCAAAGAATATATATGGCTAGAAATATCGATGATCTTTCGAGGGGCTCGATAATGTTCCTAGTTGCAGGCTATATACTAACGATCTCCATGGTGATCGCGGGTCTAGGAGCTTCTGGCATAGCTAGGTTAGATACCAAAGATCCCAACGCGGTAACACCTATGATCATGACCACACTACTCCCGGAATCGCTGGTTGTAGCTCTAGCACTCGCTGTGTGGGTTGCGGCTCTATCAACACTCGACTCGATCCTATTAACGCTAGCATCTATAATAGATATCGACATCCTGGGAAAGGGCAGTGTAAGGGTCGGGAGGCTCTCGGTGCTGGGGGTCATAGTTGTGTTAGGCATATTCTCATTCTACACAGCAGCCCCAGTAGTTGCCCTAGCTGTTGCGAGCTCAGCGGCCCTCCTATATCTAGCCCCCATACTGATCCTCTCAATATTTAAGGATCTATCCAGATATGAGGCATCAGTGCTAACACTAACAGGGTTCCTAACGTTTATAGCGCTATATATTATTAGGAGCTCCATATATAGCCATCCACTAGATTATCCAGCGATAGCTGCTCTAACTATCACCTCGATCCTTTCATTAGTGATGTATATGAGAAACAGATCCACCAGATCTTAAGTATAGCGATGAGCAGGTAGATGAAATCGTGACAATCACGATTAACGCATTTAGATAACATCGGCCTATGCTCGATATATTACAACTGAAAACCTCGCCCTTTAGGGTGGGGAGGAGGTCGGCTAATGCACTAAAGAAGTCATGAGAGGGATCGTTATGGAGATTGGTTGCGAGCCTATAGCCATCGAGATCATGCCTAATCACGTTCACCTCTTTGTTCTATGCCTACCAAGGCTCTCCCTCGCTTATGTGGCTAACTACTGAAGGAAAGAGTGCTAGAAGTATACTACAGAAATTCCCAGAGCTGAAGGTTAGAACTAACTAGATATGGTAAGTTATGGAGTAGAAGCTACTTCATAGTTACTGTGGGTAACGTAATAGCTGATATCGTGAAGAGGTATATTGAAGAGCAGTGGTGAGAGAAGGATGAGGAGAACAGTAACAATAAGACTGCTACTAAATAGGGTCTCCGAGGCTAAGCTGGAAGCATTATGTAGCTTAGCCTCCAAGCTCTGGAATGAGGTTAACTACGCTAGTGAGGAATATTCTCCTTAGACCTGCTGCTAGCTTGTTCTTTAAATCTCTAGCCCTGTTCCTCCCTAGTCTCGTACTTCTCATAGAGATCATTTTTACCTTTCCTTTGTGCAACGGCTTTCTTTCCCCATATGTGATCTTCATGCTCTGAAGAGGCCTTAGATCAACATGTATAAAACCTATACTAGGCTCGTAGCCGTCTAGGGATAGCTCGTTGCTATCCCAGCCAATAACCCTTTTTAACATAGATCTCCTCAGAGCTCTTGAAGGGGTTAGCAGCTCTATCGTTCATGAGTATAGCCTCGCTAGCAGTCCAGCCCTTAACCCTGTGCTCGAACCATGTTGATCTCCAGGGTATTGAGAGACATTCTCCTGGTTTTAGAGTTATTCTAAAGGTTTTTGATTGATAATCTATCTTCATAAGCGTTATCTTGTATCTAGCATATCTCCTCCTGATCTTCTGCCTGACCTTCCTAGCCTTCCCCTGGGATACCTCTTCCTCTAAGTCTCGATTATGGAATAAGCTGTTCTGATAACAGCATCAACCCAGTGGCTAGCAAATGGGTTATCCCTCGTAAGCTCTCCTCTAAGGTGCTTACTAAACCCCTTATCCCTTGGTATCATAGGGATGCAGATCTTCAAATCTTTGATCATATTCACCCTTTTACAACCTGAAAGCCCCCGCCCTAAAGGGCGGGGAGGAGGTCATTATTCAACGCAGCACGGCATTCTTCCAACGTCTCTTACGAATGCTTGTGCGGCTAACTTCACCACCTCGTAGGCTGTTGGGAATACGTGGATTGCTTCTATGAGATCCTCTACTTTATATCTATGCTTGATCGCTAGGGAGGCTGCTACTATGAACTCTGAGGCGTGGGGGGCTAGCACGTGGACCCCTGCTATTGTGTTGCTTCTGGGATCTATAACTATCTTGGCTAGTCCGTGCTCAATACCCATTATCCCTGATCTAGCTGTTAGCTTAAAGCTAACAACTCTGCAGGAGCACATGCCCAGAGACTCAACTAGTCTCTGTTCTGTTGAGCCTACATATGCAACCTCGGGATCTGTGAACACCACGACTGGTACTGTGCTATAGTCTATTGAGTCTTCAGAGCCCAGGGCAATGTTCTTTGCCGCGACAGCTCCCTCCTTTGCTGCGAGCGTCTCTAAAAAGGCTGGCTTGGGCGTCCCAGCTACATCGCCTGCGGAGTAGATCCTTGGGTTGGATGTTCTCAGACTAGGTAGAACCCTTATAAATCCCCTGCTATCCAGTTCCACTCCAGCCAGTTCTAGCCCTAGATCCTCGGTATTTGGCTTCCTCCCAGTTGATATGAGAACCGCATCGTACTCCTCCTCAATACTCCCCCTAGGCGTTAGGATCTTTGCAACGGCTTTAGACCCTCTCCTAGAGAAGCCAGCTACCTTGGACTTGGTATAGATTTTGACACCATCCTCTCCGAGGATCTCTGCCAACGCCTTAGATATCTCTGGCTCAACCCCTGGAAGGGGCCTATCGAGTATCTCCACAACATCAATCTTTGAGCCTAGCCTTGCGAATGCCTGTGCCAGCTCCAGCCCTATAGCTCCTGAGCCTATTACAAGCATCTTCTCAGGCAGCTCCTCTATACCCCATATCGTGTCGCTTGTATAGTAGTGGATCTCGTTGAGGCCATCTATCCTCGGTATGGAGGGGCTGGAGCCTGTTGCCACTATGAAGTACTCCCCATATATATCTACACGTCCATTATCCGAGGAGATCGATATGCTCTTAGGCGATGTGAACCTAGCCTCTCCTGTGTATAGATCCACGCTATAGTGTTCCAAGAGCTTCTCATATTTCTCCCTCCTCATATCCTTGACGAAGCCCCTCAGACTCTTCATCAGGAGGTTGAAATCAACCTTAAGCTCTGGAGCATTGACCCCTCTTTCTGCGTAGATATTGTGTAGCTTTGACACCTTGGCAGTCTCGATCAGATATTTAGAGGGAACACACCCAACATTGACGCACGTCCCGCCGATAGGGCCTTTCGTGATCATCGCTATCTTTCTATCATATCCTAGGAGCTCTCGATATTTGACTATAGCGGCGAAGCCGGCTGCGCCTCCACCTATAACTACTAGATCGTATTTCCTCCCACCGCTGCTAGATCCTACCGCAGAAATAGGTTCTCCATATAGGGTGCAGCACCCCATTATTCCCACCAATATCTTAATATCATATAGGGCTTATCCATGTTTAAGAAAAATATATATATAATCTATTTTCATAATATAAAAATAAATATTGGCATAAATGCTGTTATAGAAACCATTATCTCCCTAGTGCAGATGGTGCTTCAATACTGATATCTATGGGCTGTATTTTCATATAGTGGAAATAGTGTCTTCCATTATTTTCTCTAAAACATATAAATATATATCCCATAAAAGTCTTGGGGGTTAGATGCTAGCTAGATTCATTAGAACTGTGATTGGAGGCTGGAGGATAGGTGTTATAGCGATCGCTTCGGCGATATTATTCTCGTTATTCTATATGATCTCAACCGGGATTATCTCCTTTGTAGAACTCTATGGGGGCTATCTAAGATCCGGGTTCTATGTTTATGAGATCTATAGAGATCCATATGTAGTCAATAACATATATCTAATAGTTGTTGGAGGCCTTGTCATAAGCATATCGCCCTCAGCAGCACTCCTCATAACTGTTAACTCGACCCTTATAGGTCTTAACATAGCCGCTATTATAAGGGCTGCCACCAACCCAGGATGCTGTGGCATTAGGGTAGGGAAATCGGCGGGCGTTCTAGCAGGGTCGATGATCCCAGCCTCCCTAGGGATCTTCACATGCTGCGGAGGAGGTCTCTTAATAGCTGTGCTGGGGTCTCTAGGCCTCTGGGGAGGCATCACACTATTAAGGATCTACGGCCCTCTATTCCAGATCATAGCATCTATAGCTCTACTTGCAAACCTCCTATACCTCTATAGAAGATTAGCCAGGGCCAACATGCCGAGTAACATGGCCATGAGGCTGAGGTTAGATGGCAAGGGTTAAGGATATTAGAGGCGCTAGGCGGGGTAGGAGATCCGGCTATATAGCTGCTGCGATCCTAGCAGCATGCTGCGGCATCCCCTTGCTACTGGTTATCACAGGTATTCTGGGGAGTCAGGTCCCTAGTGGGCAGCCGCTGGCAATCCCAGCAGGTCAGGTTGGTGTATACGATCTTAAGAACCTCGTAGTAAGAACAGATGATGGCGAAGAGCTAGCCCTAGGCGACACAGGAGGCAAACCAAGAGTACTTGTTGCGATAGCTACGTGGTGCGGCACCTGCGCAGCAGCCCTTATGAGCGTTAGAGAGGCGGTTAAGCAGTTCGGCGACAATGTATCTGTAATTGTTATAGGCGTGTGGAGCGAGGGGCTTATAAGGGAGCTCTCAAGGCAATATAACCTGGCAGGTGCTCCCCAGCCAGATACTCCAGAGTCTCTAAAGAGATTTGTAGAGAGATTGGGCGATCCAAAGTGGAAGATCGTGTTAGATAGCGATGCAAAGATCCTGAAGGCCTTGGGGCTTAGATATATAGATGCAGTCGTAGTTCTCGATAAAAAGGGAGAAGAGGTATATAGGGCAGAGCCAGGGGGATATGCTAGGGTAAGCGATATAGCTAAAGCCATAGAGAGGGCGTTGAAACTGTGAGTATGCACGAGCATTCTAAGACCGAGGATTTTAGGCTCAGTAGATCTAAATGGATAGTACTAATAGCGGCTATCGCAATATATGTAGCCCTTTCAAGATCAATAATAATACTAACATACGATCCATACGATCTAGGGTCTGACATATATATTGACATATATATAGGATTCATCCCTATCCCAACGATATACATGCTTGTTCAACCGATACTCGTTCTATTTATTATTAAGCTGGCGGTAGTGATAAATCTCCTTGTAATCATTAATATAGCATCAATACTCATAGCATCGTATCATCTGAGAGCTTGGAAGCTCGGAATGTACGTGGCGGGGATATCCGTGTTATCAACTTCTGGATGCTGTGCAGGGCCTCCCCTGATTTTTCTAATAGCCCCTGAGCTATCTAGATTCTTAGGGTATGGGATATGGATCTATATAAACCTGGCTATAACATCTCTATTAGTGCTTACATTGTTGAAGATCAAGCTTATATCAAAATCCATACCTAGTATATCAAGTCTCACATGAAATCTTCAATATTATTTTATTGACTTACTCTCCTTTTAATTCCCACATCATCTACTGTGGCAGGCGGGTTTGATCTCTACTCTTACAACTGAAAGCCTCGCCCTCTAGGACGGGAAAGAGGTCATTGCAAGGAGTTCAGCCAGACCTAAAAGGGTGAGCTTATTGCTGGTTTTGCTGTGTTAGATGGTTATTGTCTTAACCCCTAGTTTGCGGGCTATACTGGCTTGGTTTTCATCGCATGTTATTAGATCTAGGTTTCTTTTTAATGCCATAGCTATGAATAGAGAGTCATATACTGTTAGGCCGTGCTCTAATGCTATATCGAATGCTTTGTCTAGATATTTATCTTCGCCTTCTATCGGTATTGCTTTGTTGGTGATTAGATCTTCTAGAATCGATCTAGCAATATCTATGCTCATCTCTGCTCTATGAACCTTCTTCCAAAGAGCGTTTGAGAGCTCCTTAATAGCTAGATCTAATGTCACGACACCTTCGAGCATAACCTCTCTAACCCTTTCCCACCCCTCTTCACGGCTAAAGTATTTGATTAAAGCCGAGGAATCAATGACCCTCACGATCCTCCCTCACAGATTTCACCGAAAAACCCTCCTCACTTGGTTTAACGCTAGCAAGCAGCTGATCCCACCTCTCTATGAACCTCCTAACCTTAACCTTGTAGTAGAGCTCCTCCAAGAACCTCCTAACCTCCTCAGACACATCTACACCGCTCTCCTCTAGAAACCTTTTAATCTCCTCCCTAATCCTAACACTAACCACAACACTCATAACACTCACCTATATACACTACAGACTACGAGCTTATAAACATAAACATAGACAAACACGAATACACGTAGATCGATAGAGCAGCGCTTCATAGGAGTAGATAGCAGCAGGCCCTCCGAGCCAGAACTCGAAAGACAGCGTCTAGTGGGAAGCACAGAGGCTAAGGCTCTACCATTTGAAGCCGTTTTGGGTTCCATACTGGTTTATAAGGTTTGTTAACTGGTTTCTCTGTAGAGCGTTTCCCCTCTCACGGTGTTTCTTTTCCTTGGGTGGAGTTAGCCCTCGGTGTGGGTTCACTAGCTTCACCCACACCCCATGGGCTCGGTCAAGGCCATCGCCACTGGGCTCCCATATAGTGTGGGGTTACCAGCTGCTGCTCCTCAACACATTGCGAATCATTGGAGCAGCCCTCAACCCCATAAACGGATTAGATTACAACTGAAACCCCGCCCTTCAAGGCGGGGAGGGGTCATAAGATCTGAAGGCCTCCCCAACCCTAGAGACCCTCGAATCTATATAGGCCTTGAGATCATCAAACTCACCCCAACATCTTAGAACTTCTCATCAATTTGCATGTATCTCCTATCTATTTGCTCAAATCTACCCTCGATCTCCCTGAACCTTGATTCTATCTCTGATAATTTGCCTTCCAGCTAATATGTTATACCCCCAGCGTTGCCTGTATATTTAATTAATGCTTATCTTCCCAGCCATCTAACCCCCCAGTAAAATATCTAGATGGTTATTAAAGGGGTTTTAAGCCTTACGGAGGGTGTTTCTATATATCATCATACGAAGAGAAGAAACGCAGACAGTTGATCGATCGAGAGGGCAAAAGGCTTACCTCCTCCTTGCCTTGAAAGGGTTTGAAGCCCAGGCCTCTTACCGGCGGATCATAGGTTCCCCCCCATCTATTCGGGCTTACATCTGCCATCTGGGGGCAATGAGGTGGTCAGAACTCCCCCAGGAATTGCTTTGATTCCAAGCATCTTGAGGGCACTTTTCCATATATTGAGCTTTCTAACAACATCTCTATATGCTTCGAAATTGCATTGTGGGTATCTCAATCTTCTATAGCCTTTCTCCTCTAGCATCGAACCGCATTGCGGGCGCTCCGAGGATGACTCACTTGGATCCACTATTACAAGTGGTGCTCCGAGCTTCATAGCCTGCCAGTCTATCCACCTCCAAGCCTTGAATATCTCATGATGATCAGCTTCACCCTATGGTTCTTCGGCAGCCTCCTAAGAGCTTCTATGAGTCCGGTGAGATCTTCTCTAGCTAATGCGTATTAAAGCCTCAAAGCGAGCCTAACCATCTTCAGCGGTGCCTTCCTAGCCCAGTCTCTAAGATGTTCCCAGCCTTTCTATGATATGATCTGATCCTATTCAATACCTCCCTATTTCTCTTCCAAGCCTTTGCATTGGCTAGGGCATCCCTATAGCAGTCCAAAGCAATCCTAGATGAAAGCCCGAACCGCTCTATCAGCTCTCTGTAGAGCTTCCTATGGGCATCCCTAATAGTCTTTAGATCCTGGCTCAGGATCCTGTTTATAGCATAGTTCAATGCTATTCTATATCTTCTGGGGAGCTCTACAGCCTCTGGCTCGGGGCTAACCCTCACAGCTATTGAAAGGGTTAGCAAACCCTCAACACCAGAGGCCATAGAGCCCCAAAAAACCAAACACAGAAGGCTTATAAGCCTTAGCCATCCCCGCCCTAGAAGGGTGAGGCTTTCAGCTGTAACGCGCTAAACTCAGATATGAGAAGACTAGGAAGATGTAGCCATAAATCACCCTTTATTCTAAGACTAAGAGGAGACCGCAGCTTATCGAAAACACCATACTCTAGGTAGGAAAGTGCGGGTATATTAGCTTCTGTGATAATATAGAGGGTGAGAGTATGTAATCATTAGCAATAACAGCCTATAACCCGATTCTCAGATCTCTAAAGGTGGGTAGGGCTGTAGAGGAGGTTAGAAGATATATATTGGCTAAAGGCGGCTGGGATCATATAGAAGAGGGGGATCTAGCTGAGATTGAGAGAGTAATTATGGATAGAGATCCTGAGGTGATCCACGCTGCAAAAGAAATCCCCAGGCTTCTCTCCTAGGAAACGCTTAAGCTCACTCTCAGGTATCATCCACAGCTTCCCAACCCTCCTAGCCCCCAGCCTACCAGCTCTAATCCACTTCCTAACAGCTACCGCGGAAACGTTAAGCATTCTAGCAACTTCAGAGACCTTGTAAAGTCGCTCCATACCTCCTCAATCACAGGTTAGGCTTCTGAAGTATTTAAACATTATCTAAATCTCCAAAGTAACATAAATATTAAAACAAGACAACAGTCTGGAACCTGCCCTTTCAAGGCGGAGAGGAGGTCGGAGGGTTAAGAGCTTTAGAGGTGTTAATTACCAGCACCTTTTGGATCTTCGGCATTTGCTCTGCATCATTATTATCTCTCTCACAATATATTTGGGGAGAGAAGGGCTTTGAGGAGGCTGAAGAGGAGGTTAGACGCTGTGGATCTTGAGATTCTGAGGATCCTTGCCAGGGATTGTAATATAGAGGTAAGCAGGCTGGCTAAAATGATAGGCCTTAGCGTTCCCTCGACGAGGAGGAGGATTAGGTATCTATTGTCTTCAGGTATTTTAAAGAGTTGTTCAGCAACCATAGATTCCGAGACTCTTGGTGTATATACTGTGGTTATCAGATTCCGCGGGGAGGGTCTAGAGGAGATTCTTAAGGGTCTAGATGATAACAGATCTGTTGAAAGGGTTTACTATTCAAGCAGTAGGGGAGAGGGTTTCGTAATAGCCAGGATCCCCAGCGTGTTAGATGCAGAGATAATTGCTGAGGATATGAGGAAGAGAGGAGCAGCATCAGTAGAGATCTTCATAGTTGATAACATAGCAATTGAAAGGCCTTGGGAACCGAGCGAGCGAGTCAGGGGCATTGTGACGTATAGATGCAGATTCTGCGGAGCACCCATAGTGGGGAAGCCTTTCGCGACTGTTTTAGGTTTCATATAGGTTTATGATGGTTTATGTGAAAGTGCTTACTCTTCTGCTATGATTATTACATGCACCCTTCTTCCATAGAGTGG
>Ga0209393_1000176_pt1 | contig 32667 bp, 39 predicted proteins | sample SSWtaG_2_FD_184117 | JGI IMG/M metagenome (GOLD analysis project Ga0209393, IMG submission 184117) | Hot spring microbial communities from Sandy's Spring West, USA to study Microbial Dark Matter (Phase II) - SSWsed_130316 (SPAdes)... | ecosystem: Environmental > Aquatic > Thermal springs > Hot...
GGTGGGCGCGTCGGCCGGGGCGCGTTTGGTTTGGGGGTGGGGCCTTCGGACTCGCGAGGGCCGCTGCACAGCCTTGTGCACGGCCGGGTTCACGGCCGGGGCGGCGCGAGTAATGTGCAGCCGCATCAAGGCCCGGTCCTCGGTTAAACCGATAAACCTGTGCGAGGCCCCTAGGCGCCATTTAGGCGAGGCCCTTGGGCGCTATGGCCAATGCCGCTTAGGCGAGGCCCGTGACGGCTATGGTGGCCGCTCAAAATGCGTGGGCTTGAGCGAGGCCCGTGGGCGCCTATGGGGGGGCCGGGGCCCTCAACGATAGGTTTAAATTGTAGCCGTGCACACACATAGGATGTGGACAACAGGCGCGCTTTTAAGAGGCGGGTCTTTCAAAAAACTCTGAAGAAGTACCTCAGCCAAGCCGGAATACCGACTGACTCGATTGACTTAGAGGCCCTTGACCTCGACTCATACGAGCGACTTTACGACTTAATCTACGACTTAGCTCACAACAGTCATCACGAGCTACAACCAGTTTTCGCAAAACTATTGCGTAGCATACACAAGGCTGAAGAATACTACGGACCTGCGGAGGACCTTTATGAACAAGTTGGGGCCGAGGAGGAGGGAGAGGCCCGTGGCGGGGCCGGGGGCGAGGGGGACAGACTGAAGGAGATAGAAGCGTCTATCGGGATCCTTGAGAAGCGTGTCTCACAGTTGGAGAATATGGCTGCCGTGGAGAACAAAGAGGTGGTGACCGAGCTGCATAACGCGATCTACGAGCTCAGCCACGACGTCGCGACCCTCCGACAGAAATTAGCGAGTGTTGAGGAACAGGTGAAAAGGCCCGGGAGAAGGCCCGACGGCCCCCGCCGGAGGGCCGCCCCTGGGGCGGAGGAGGAGACGGCCCCTGGGGGACTCACCGGCGCTAAGCTGATAATTGCGGGAACGATTAGCGTCTTCCTTGCGGTCGCGATAATCCCAATGGCCGCATACACGAACGGGTGGACATTTTCGGAGACGCTAACGTATGGTGCAGCGTTTATCGGCATGAGTATCGGACTCATGGTTCTCGAGGGCTTGTGGGCACGAGTGGCGTTCCCAAACCGCAGGCGGACGGCCCAAGGTTTCGTGACAGGCTACTTGTATTCCCAGGGCACGAACCCCTACAAGAACGGGTGATATTTATGTTTTTCCCTTTATATACCCCCCTTTTTAAGGGGGGGCGTGGGGGGGCCGAGTCCCTAGGGGGGGTTTATGCAGAGTCGGCAGCAGAGTCGGCTGCGGGGGTCGTTGCAGAGTCCGCATTGGCCAATTGCAGAGTCCCGGTTATGCAAGTGCAGAACTGTGGGGCGGAAATTCACGCTCTCTGGCGCCCAGAAAGGCGGAATTTCCTGGGAGCCCCGCAGCCCCTCACGACAGGTTTATATAGCACCATCAGCATCATGATGATGCCATGATTCGAGAGGGTCTTGGAAAGGCCGGGGCGGGGGCGGCCCGGGCCGAACAGGGCGGCCCTTCCCACGAGGCAGTGCGGGATCTCAAGGCTCTATTGTATAAAGTGAAAATGGAGTTTGGAGCAGAGGAGGAAGGTGTTCCAGGAGAGTTTCTTAGTGAGGTAATAGATGAGATGGTGATGGGAATTATCAGAGCTTGGGCGTCTTATTACGAATTAGAAATAGACGAAGAGGCGGAGCTTTGCGAGGCCAATGCTAACACTTATGCGAGTGGGATAGGCTTCAGCCACTCCGTCTGCTACGCTTGTTACGCAGTATTGACAACTGGAGAGCACGTTCATGTTGAAATACGCGAAGGCTACACTCGGACTATGCAGTATATACAAGTGACGGAAGTGAATGTCGTGAAGGTTGAGGAGGATAATGAGGAGGGGGTGGAGGAGTGATGCAGGCGAGTACTCTGAACTTTGAAAAGGAGTTGGAGCAGCGGCTGAGAGAGGCGCTGCTGAAGCTGCCCGCCCCAGGGCTGAGCAAGATTTGCCTACGTAGCATAAGTTGGCTCGACGACCACGACGGTAAAGAGCCCGACGTCGAGATTAAGTATGGTTTTCAAGTGGAGGACGAGGAGCTGCTAGCCATCGTGGAGACCATCGTGGATAGGGTATATGACTTCGTGGACAAGACCGAGGTCTATGTGACGACTGACGGCATCTATGTCCAGCTATTCAAAACGGCGACTAATCCGTATGGAAGGGACGTGGGGACCGACAAATGGTATATACGTCTTGAGGAGTTGATTGCGCAATATTTACGGATTGTAAGGAAAGAGAATGAGCAGGCGCTGAGGGCCGCAGTCGAGCAGACTATCAAAGCGGTTGAGGAGCTTGCGAGTCGAATGGAGGAGGTGACGGAGTGATGGGCAAGAAGAAGTTTTATGAGGTGAGCTATGGGCTCAAGCTGCGACTAATCTACTTCCACAACACGAATTCCTCACCGCTGTGGCGATACGCGTCGCTAATACCTGAAGAATTGGAAGACGAGGGCGACGAGGAGCTTGCGAGGTGGATAATGAAGAACTGGCCCGACGCCGACACGGCCATCATCCTCCCCCAGGACGGCGACCGGACCGGGGTCGTCGTCTTGGACGAGGAGGCCCGGGTCTTAAACCTTGGTGATGGTGATGAGTGATCAGCGAGCTTTGCGCGTGAAGCTACCCACACTTACCTGTGAACGGTGCGGACACACTTGGGTGCCGAGGGTCCCGTCACCCCAGAGGTGTCCGAGCTGCGGCGCCCCCCTCGCTCGAGGCGAGGGCGAGCGGAAATGAGATGGACATGTAGGATTTGCGGTGAGGCGTTACCGAATAGCATTGACTTCTTGAAGCACGTGACGAGACACTCGGAGAGGCTTGAGGCGGCCATGTCCAGCCGCTGGGACTGGTCATGTCCGTTTTGCCGGGCCGTCATCCCCGCTTGGGGCCGGATGGCCCGGCATTTGGAGGAGCACCTGCTTTGTTCAGGCTGAGGCCTCTCGCAGCCTCCGCCTGACTGTGCACGTATATATGTGTTCTGTGCCGGTTATGTCTCGGAGTATGATTTGGCCGCAGTAGGGGCATCTCGTCGTCTGGGCCGCCATCACGTACCACTCACCACCATCCTAGGTTATGTCCTTTTCGTGGGGCGGCCTCGCCGATTGTCCGGGGGCCTATCTCTCCCCACCCTCGTGGCAGCCGCAGCCGCACGGGATTATCCCGAGAGCGCAGTCGCAGTAGCACTCGCACGTCGAACACTCCGCCAAGTATCCCCCCTTGGCGTCGCAGAAGTAGTAGCGTAGGCCGTATTCGTCTTCGTGCGTCTCATGCACGTGTGGCCCGCCCCAAGCGGGGCAGCTCTGCACCCGCTCAGCCCCCACGACCCTGTATCGCGTGGCCATCTCCCTCATCACCCCCGCCTGCTCGACTCATATCTCCCTCACGACGGGGGGCCTCCGAGGTAATATCGGCAGCGGCGGGCAGTAGATGTCGGTGACTTGGTATTCGTATTGTCGTCGGGTCTGGAACCGGATCTCGACACCGTTATCGTAAATGACGCTCGTGTAGTCGGGGCCGAGGAACCTCATCTCGACCACCTTAATTCCAAGATCCCTAGCGACGTATTCGGCCGCCCTCTCACTATCTCGAGCAATAATCGTTTTTCCTAACAGTCTCCAGATTCTCCGGAGAGCCGCCTCGTCGGCGGCAGGGCCACCCTGACCCCGGGCCGCCCCCGCCCCGGACTTCCCATCACGGTCCATCCCGCTCAAGGCGACATAATGATGATGTAAAAGGTATATGAACTTATCGTGGAGTGCTATGAGGTGCAGGTGCTATTCCGCCTCTCCAGCGCCCCCAGAGTCCGAAAAAACGCCCCCCGACTCGACGATCACCGAATCAGGGTTCACAGAACGCAGAACGGGACTCTCTCCGGGGCCTAGGGCGGCCGAGCCGGGGAATGTATGTGTGTGAGAGCGGGGCCGCACCACGACCCCTGAGGGGGGTATATACCCCCCGATGGATACCGATAGGAATCCTAAAGTTCTATTTAAACTTAAACCGCCCAAAGCTTATATCCAAGCAGCAAAGGATAAAAGGCTTTCGTTTTTGTCCTACGCTGTCCTACGCAAACTATTTATGTGTGGGACACTTGTCCTACGCAAACTATTTATGTGTAGGACAAATGTCCTACAAGCTATATAAGCGCCGTAGGACAAAAATGGCAAAACAAACTGAAATAGCCCCCAGCCCCAGCAGACCAGGAAGGCCCAACCAATATAAGCCACCACCACCCCAGCCTACTGATGATGGAGTCATGCGGCTTCGCGTCGCTTCGCTCTTTTGCGGGGCCGGTGGGATGGACCTCGGGTTTAGGAGCGCTGGTTTCGACATCTCATACGCTGTGGACTCCGATACTCTCACATGCAGGGCGTACGCCGCTAATATGGGCCTCGAGCCCGAGTGCCGTGATGTGGCCGAGGTAAACCGCCAGCGCGAGCGGCAGGAGTGCGACGTAGTCATCGGGGGGCCGCCGTGCCAAGGCGTCTCCAACTACCGGGGCCGTAGCCGCCACAACCCCGCCGCCGCTGTGCCCTTCGAGGAGTTCTTCAAGTTTGTCAGGAGGGCTCAGCCCGCATGCTTCGTCATGGAGAACGTCAGGGGGCTGGTAACGATGTATGGCGGGAGCTACCACAAACTCTGCCTTAGGAGCGCGCAGGAGGCCGGCTACAACGTGGCCTACTTCGCCCTGAACGCCGCCGACTTCGGCGTCGCTCAAAGCAGAACGAGGCTCTTCATGGTGGGGTTTCAAAAACGCCTAGACGTTAGATTCACCCTTCCGGCGCCTACCCACGGGCCGAGGGCCGGCAGGGGCTACTTCACTATACGTGATGCCTTATGCGGGTTGGGAGAGCCAGATCCCGACGAGGTGTGCAGGGATGGTTTCAGCCCCGTTTTCTGGACGAGGAACCGGAGGCGGGAGTGGTCGCAGCTTAGCTGGGTTATACCGGCACTATGTAAGAGCGTGCCCCTTCACCCGGACTCGCCGCCGCTGGAGAGGGTCGGCCCCTGCCTCTGGAGGCCGGTGAAGCCGCTCAGCCACTACCGGAGGTTCAGCTGGCGGGAGTGCGCAGCGCTCCAGGGACTCCCGAGGGGCTGGGAGGCCGTAGGCGGCCATAGGGCTAAGTACAGGCAGGTGGGGAACGCCGTCCCCCCGCCCCTAGCGAAGGCCGTTGCGCTCTCCGTGAAGCGGGCCTTATCCTCCGCCTCAGCGGGGCTAGGCGACGGCTGCCTGTCCGTTGAGGCGCCTTACAGGCCTAAGCTCCTTGGGGGGGCGGGCAACGTCAAGCTTGCTTAATTAGTGAAAACAGCGGCGCGAGGCGTCGGCTTAGATTGGCTCTAGCTCGAATATTACGGATATGTTTACGGCGCCGGCGCCTGTGGTGGCGTATTGCCGTATGGTTATTCCCTCGCCGTTGTATAGTCTGAGTGGGCCTATCTTGGATAGGTCGAGGACGCTGAACACGCCTCCGACCCCAGCATCCTCCGGGCTTGACGTGATGCAGAACATTACCGCTCCCACTAGTGTTGGTGCTGTCGTCGGCTTCGACCATATGGTAATGTTTGGGGGGAGTGAGCCATACCGGCTGTCCAGCGGCATCGGGGTTAGAGCTGTCCCGCCAGCCCCTGGGCTAGAGACTTTCTGAACCCTGTAATTCATGGCGAAGCCCGTTACTGCGGCTGTGGAGCTCATGCCGAGGGCTATTGCGAGTATGTTGATGCGGAAGTTTGGATTATTATTGAATATTACCAAGTGGTGTGCGCTCGCCGCTACGGCGGATTCGACCAGCGCTACGCTGTACTTGGGGTTCTCGGGCCTTATCACTCTATCCACCACCTCGCTATTGGGAATGTTACAGGCGTGCTCCTCGGCCTGATGCGTAGCCGGACCCCAGACACGTAGTTTGGCAGGTCATACACGACGGGGCTATTCTGGTAGGCTGTGAAGGAGTCTATCACTGTCTCCACCTTAGTCCAGCTACCGCCAGAGTAGCCCGGCATGGTGCCTAGCACGAGTACGTCGCAGGTCTGCGAGGGCATCAGCATTATTCCGCCACGCGCTATACCGGCCGTAGGTATTGGATGCGTCTCGAAGCTTGATAGGGTGAATGATGTTGATGGCAGGGCCTCCATAGTCCCCTGCCTGAACAGATGGTAGCTGACGTTGTTTGTGGGGGAGCCGGGGAAAATCCGTACCCCCCAAGGGCTTATAGGGTACTCATAGTCTGATGGGGCTTCCGATGTCCGGCCGAAGGCATTGAATTGCAGTTCTGGGGTTATCGAGGTTGGCGTGGTGTTCCCCACACCAACCGCATAGGCCGGCCCATCAGATAGATGTAGGGCCGATACCATGCTTGTATAGTCTGCTAAATGTGATTTCGAGTGGCTGAACACGCCTAGCAGGCGGTTCTCACACCAGAACGCTGTGACTCTCTCGCCTAGCGCTATTACGTATGTGTATGGTGTGGTTCTAGCGTCGGACGGCAACACGGCCGCCTCGTCTAAGGCGAATACCTCAAGGTCACTTACATCCTTCCACTCGATTTGCAGCACGTCGTTGAAGGTTTCCCCGTCTAACGACCATCTTATCCTCGCCAGCGTTATCAGGCCGCCGAACCCACGTGTAGTTGATGCTAAGGCAATGTCAATTGCTACTAGCCACTCACCTGTGTCCCATGTTAGTGGTGCTGTCGGTAGCTTTGTCCTGACATATACTCTGGGGTATTCGACCGCCCACTTGCCCTTTACTGATATGAATCTTTTGTCACTAGGGAGTATCAGCCGGCCTGCGGGCTCGGGATGCGTGAATGTGTCCTGTACGAAAACTGTGGACGGGTCGAGTCCGCTCCAGACGCCCGAAAGGTCTGCCTGCCGCCCTATCCAGTAGTCTGGTACGCCGTACTTTAGGTAGTGGTCAAACGTCCATGCCCTACGATCAACCTCTACCGTCACGGGGGAGACACCTGGCGGGTCAGGAATGTAGAAGTCTTTAGCTACTGTGGATAGCTGGTAGCGTTGCGGTAAGTCCACCATGCTATGTGCGTCACGCCGTCCGTCGCCTGAAGAATTGGAATGTAAGTGTCCTGTATGTTCCGGCTGTCTGTACTGCTGTTATTCGTATTCCGTATCTGCCGGGCTTCGTGACTATGTATAGTAGTGGTGGGTCTTGCGCCCCTGAGTATGTCTCCTCTGCATACTTGATGTATGATCCGGCTGATGCTATCTGTATGTATTGCCTGATGATGATGGTGTCGCCGCTTGTCAGCGGGGATAGGTCTATGTAGCCTTCTAGGTAGCGGGACGGGTTACCGGTTACCTCGTCTAGGACGACGTTGGTTTCAGTTCCAGATAGTGTTACCTGTCCCTCTATCGGGGTGTCGAAGGCCTCGATATTCGCTAAGCGGTCTATCAGAGTCTTTCTATATCCGGTACCAGCCTCGAAGCTGGCGTCCTCGCCTAGCAGGTCTATCCTAGGCTGGCCGGTGAGCGATGTTAATGTCCTTGTCGTGTATGTCCAGATGTCGGCTACTGTGTGGGAGCTTCTGGTCGAGACGGCCACGTCTAGGTAGTCAAGCCTTGCCGCCCTAGCGGAGGTGTATCCGATGTCGGCGAGGCTTTGATCAGAGCCGAGGAGGTCTGTCCTCGGCTGACCCGTGAATCCCGTGAGCGTTCTCGTAGAGTAGTTCCAGATGACTGCGGGATCCACTACGGCCTGTGTCCTAGGGAAGTCTGGGGCCATTTCCCTATTCCGCCCATAGTTCTAGTGGTGCTCCGATATAAGAATTCTCTTGACCACGTCGGGCGTATAAATGTCAAAGAATAGGCTGAAGGTGGGCGAGGCTGGGAGAGGCTGGTAGCACAGGACTGCGACCACCCCGCACCGGCAGACGCCTCTTCCGGCGGCCGTGTATCCCTGCTCCATCAGCTCCTTGAGCTCTTCCTCTTCTTTTAGTTCAACTATCTCCACGCGCTCTCCGCATCGGGGGCAGAATATCCAAGGCGGGATCACCTTCCTAGTACTCATGTCATCCTATCATCCCCGCTAGGATGGAGGCTAGGCTTGACGCGAGGGCGGCTACTATGATTATTACTATGCGGTAGGCGAGCTTCTTGTAGAAGCTGAGACTCGTGCTTAGTAGGCTACTCGCATGCTCGAGCTGTGTAGCCAGCTCCTTTACCCCCTCTTCGAGGGCGGAGAGTTGGGAACGTATCGTATTCAGCTCGACGCTGGTGGCCTGCAAGCGCTCCTCTAGCCTACCGACGCGCTCAAGCAGCTCTGCCATGTCTTTCCACGTTACTTCAGGCATGGCCCAACTCCCTCGCTATGTTGGTAGCCTTGATCCCGTAGCCATAGTTGCCTGACTCTGGTGCTGCGAATGTTATCCCCACTATGCCCTCGTCGGTAGCGTTTACCCCCCCAGAGTCGCCGGGGAGCGTCTTATTCGAGAACCTATACACGTCTGTGAAGAGCAGCGTGCGGCCGTTCCCCATGTCCACCCAGACCGTCACGTCCACGTCCAATATTATTCCCTCAGTTGTGCCGGTTGTCCGTCCTCTCTTGTAGAGCTTGTCCCCCAGTTTTGGAGAAACTATTTTGCGTGGAACTTCGAATGCTTGTTCAACCGCTACTCCATCGTCTAGGCGGACGAGGCTGGCATCAACCCGGTTAGCTGGAAGCGGCCTGCCTACGAGTACGTATAGTATCCAGTCAAGCAGTGTCGGGTTTTTCCACTTGACCGTCTTGACTACTGTGCCAACCTCTCTCCCCCCGGTGAACTGCTCTGACCTATGTATGACGCGCATGCCTACCTCTGGAAGCACGTGTTTGTTACTCACGACGTACCCCTCTCCGGCTATGTAGCCGAGCGAGCCCTCCCACTCACATCCCTTGCAGGTGATTATGTCGCCCTCCTTGATTTTATACAAGCTTGATTCGCTCACCCCGCAGCACGATTACTTGTTTGCCGGGGAAGAGCTTAAGGGCTTCTGATACCACAGTGTCATACATTTTTGTCCCGAAGAACTCTGGGTACATGAGTATTGTAACCGTGTTCCCATCCATCTTGAGGGCAGAGACGTATGCCCTGTATCTCCGCAACAGATACAGGTGTCCGTACCGGCGCCGTAGATAGCTGTCTATTCGGGACAGTTGTTTGCCACCTACTAGGCCGACCCCTATCCCTATCAGTGTGAGGGCCTGTTGGTAGTCTATTCTGCCTGCCCAGAGGAGGCCGATGCTAGCCACCACTAGTACCGCCGCTATGAACTCTGTTACCCAGGGCATCAGTATTGTGATGCCGCCGATCAGTATATAAGCGCTACTACCGCACAATCTTGATAGTGTACTGCTCGATTATCTGATCCACCAGTTCCGGAGTTTTTCGGGCTATTGCGGTCGCTATACTCCTCACAGCGGGAGCGGGTATGAGGATGGCCGCACACTTTGCAGCCTCCTCCATAGCCCACCAATGCATGCTGGAGAAGTAGTGGGCCGGGGCCGCCTTGAACTCTCTGATTATATCTCTGATGACTCGCCTAAACTTCTCCCTAACCTCTGCATCTGGGTACACATAGTGGAACTCCACCACGTTGAGCTTGAGTACATCTAAGTCGCCCTGCGTGAACTCCTCTGTGCGGCCCACCAGCACTACCTCAAAGAGTTTCGGAAGCTCGCGTAGGTGGAGCGGGCTGAGCTGGTACATGACTGACGGATAGTCGAGTATCAGGACCGGCTTTTGGCCGCCGCCTCCGAGAGTACCTTCTCCAGCGTCTTTAGTATCTCGTGCAGCGCTTTCGACACCTGCTTCTCGACTGGCTCGCTTGACATCCCGCCGACTACGTCTCTTTCCTGGTATATTTGTGTTGCTATTCACGGCCGTCATCAGCTACCTCCTCCTCCCCAAGCGACTCCTCTTGGTCTCGGACCTGTTTTTGGGCTGGGTCGCCCGTGAGCTGGGCGGCGTGCTCGAGCAGTTCGTCGTACCAGTCCAGCAGCTCTGCCTCTTGGGCTATATGCTCTATGTCGCCTACGATGCCTCGGTATTCGAAGGGCCCATCGAGCTCGGCTAGGATTCGGCTAGCCGATCGGTATAAGTCCTCTAGGCGCCTACCTATGTCTATGATTATCTCGGTTGAGCCGTGTATCCTCATTCCAGAGCGCAGGTCCCAGCCATTTGCCGGTGGATACGCTGCACGGACAAACCTTCTCGGCTGGACCGACTCATAGGTGGGCATTACCCGCCCCCTAGCGTCCCCCCTCTAACCTGCTCTTAAGGTTTTGCCACTGATCTATCTTGACCTTGAAGTTGGCTAGTATCTCCTGAGCCCTAGCGATCACGTAATCGTCGGGGAACCCCATAGCTCTGTATATCTTCACGTATTGCTCTAGCGTGATCAATCTCGGGTCCTGCCCCTTTGACAGGGCCTCGTACTGCTCTCTGAGTAGCACGTCGAGTGTGCGCCTGATCTGGCGCCTTACTGCGAGCTTGTTTAGCCTCTCGATTACTTTCTTCCGCAACTCTATTTCTGCCTCTGTTAGATTGAGTTCCTGGAGCACTGATGCGGCCTCTCCGGGGTTTGTCTCTAGGTCACGGGCAAGCGACTGGAGCAGCGAGCCTATACTCCTGATCTCGTCTGATATGGGGCGCCTAGCTATCACCGCCTCAATTAACTTAGCCTCGTCCGGAGGTACCCTGAGGGCTGTGAGCTTCTTCCTCAGTAGGGCCGGCGGTATCGGCACCTCGTCCGCATAGCTTATCAGGGACGCGACTGTGAGGGTGTGGAATGGGGCGTGCACCTCCAGCAGCTTCTCAGCGAAGCTCTGATCTACGCCTAGCTTCTGCATCTCGCTCATAAATGCCTCAGGAGTTATCTCCGCCCTACCTACCCGCCTAGCGAGCGCACGGACCGCCAGCTCTATGAGTTCCCGTGTCCTGCGGGTCTCGCTGATCGAGAGGAGGAGTTCCTTCTCCTCCGGTTGTAGCAGCTCCCTAGCCACGAGGTCGTCCATCAGCTTCACTACGCTATCCTTCGTGGCGAAGCCGCTCTCATAGAGTCGTAGATGCGTGTCCAGCTCACGTAGCAGGTCCCTCTCAAGCCTAGCGTACATGCGCTTCAGTCGTTGGCGTATCCTCTTTTTGGTGTAGAAGTCTATCACGGTTTTCCGAACCTCGTCCTCTTCTATCAGCCCCTTCAACTCTTTCTCAAACTCGCTTGGCTTGAGGAGGCCGGCCACGTAGTCCTCGATGAGCGACTTGATGTTGTCTTCCCTAATCTCCGACACACGCCTGATAAGTGCCTGCGCCATCAGCCACGAGATCTCCTCGGGCCTGAATCTGAGGACGGCTAGGGCCTCTTGGAGCTTCAGTGTCTCTATCTCCCGCTCCTCAGTATGCCCCGGCTGGTCCCCCACGTATGTGACCCTAGCCTTGATGTTGAAGCCTTTAACGTAGGCGTTGATGAGCTGTGTGCGGAGGCTGGTCCTCTCCTCTAGCAGGTCTTGGAGAAATTCGGCGGTTGTTAGGGCGTCTAGCATAGTGATCTCAGACCCAGTGAGGGTGCGGATTTTTATGAACGGGTCTATCCCCTGAGCAATGCCGAGCCTCATGTAGTCGCTGGTCGAGATGAGGCCCCAGCGCCTGACGAACCTGCTCTCTATCCTCGTCAGTATCCTATACCGTAGCGAGCGGACCAGCGCCTCGTCTGCGATGGGTATCGCGTCTATCCCGACCTTCTGTTTTATGAAGCCGGTCAGCACACGTGGATCTGGCTTGTAGTCGTGCATCGTGGTGTAGGCCGTAACTATCTTCTCCGCCGTAGCTGGGTCTATCTTTACCTCTCTCCCCCCAACGGAGATCATGCCTACGATGGCCCTGTTGTAGAACTCAAAGACGTTTTCCGGTGATGGCAGGCGCCAGTGGGCCTCCCAGTATGCGTCCGCCCAGTCGCCTTCTCCCACGCCCCCGCCTATGAGGGGCGTCATGAGGGGCCGGCCAAGTAACTCTCTTATCGCCTCCCTAGGCGGGTACCCCTGCTTGAGGATCAGGGTCCTGAAGTCCTCAGGTTCTAATACCTCTCTGATCACGAATGTTATCAGGTCGGATATCGGGGGGATCTTGTAGTGGCTAAAGACTTCCTTCTCGAAGTAGTCCTCGTGGCGGCCCTGCCACATGTAGATCTTCTTGAGTTCGGCGAGGTCTATGAGCTTCATCCAATGCATCTGCAACGCTGTCGAGAGTGGGGGAGGCTCCTTGAAGCCTTCGAAGACCTCTTCGGGACCCAGCCACCCACGCTCGCCTATCCATCCCGCAGCCTTCAGCTGCTTGAGCGCCACCTTCTGATCTACCTTCCCTGCGCCGACTAGGCGTATCATTTGCTGAACAGTCGGGATGTTTGCATTAACGTCAATGAAGCCGTTTATGAAGGTGGAGGAGTATCCGAGCTCCTTCATGTGTGTTTTGTAGTATTCTTCGTCGAACGTTCTCCTGAAGAACATTGAGGTGAGCGTGTCGGGGCCGGGGAGCACCGGGGTGAACATTTTTTGGTAGAACCTGCGTAGGAGTGGGTGGAGTACGAAGAACGTGAAGCTGGCTGACAGCGAGGACATGATGAAGAATCCTCCGAAGTTATCTATGACGGATTTGATTGTCTTGCGTATCTGGAGGTTCTTGAGGGGGTGCACTACGTCGGCCAGCAGGCCACCTAGCTGGGCGCTCACGTATATCAGGCCAAAAGTGCCGGCGACGGCGCTGGCACTAGCTACTACTTCGCTCCCGACCTGCTCGTGCGACTTGACCTTCTCGTGGAATGATTCAAGCTGCTTTGCAAATATGTCTTGCAGTAGCTGTACGAACTCCTTGACTTCTGGAGGCGGACTCGCCGGCTTTACTGCCTCCTTGATCGAAGATAGTATAGGCATTATCATGCCGTTTATGACTCCGCCCATTATGGCTCTCCCCACGTCGAATAGTGCGGCGACGGCCCTAATCAGCAGCTCGCCGATCAGTTTCAGGGCGCCGAATATGGCTTGGCCCAGCTCCTGGAGCGATGTTAGTAGATTCTTCCCAATCTCGACGAGTATCTTAGGGAGATCTTCAGTCAAGAATTTCGGTAGGTCTTTTGTAAAGAAGTTCGGAATGTCCTCCGAGATGAACTTTACAAAGGTCTTCCCCCAATCTGATAGCGCTTCACCTAAGTCTGTGAAGAAGGTTGAGGTGTCGTCAAAGAACTTCTTTATCGGCTCCCAGATTGGCCTAGTGAATTCGACGAACCCAGACCAGAGGGCCGCTAGCTGGTTAGTTATGAAGCCTAACGGATCCTTCAAAAAATCTGAGAGTCCTTGAGCAACCTTATCAAAGAAGTTCTTGATTGGCTCCCATACTGGTTTGGTGAGCTCCACAAAGGAGTTCCATGCCTCACTCAGGCCATTAACGAAGTTATTCCAAATGTTTTCGAAGAACTTACCAACATCCTCAAGGAAGTTCTTGATTGGCTCCCAGATCGGTTTAGTGAATTCAACGAACCCGGACCACAGGGCCGCTAGCTGGCTAGTGATGAAGCCTATTGGGTCCTTCAGGAACTCTTGGAAGGCGTCTGAGATCATCTTGATGAAGCTGTTTAGCGACTCCCACACAGTCTTAGATACAAAATCTATGAATTGTTTGATCGGCTCCCAGATTGGCTTAGTGAGCTCCACGAAGGAGTTCCATGCCTCACTTAGACCATTAACGAAGTTATTCCAGACGTCCTCAAAGAACTTACCAACGTCCTCAAAGAACTTCTTGATCGGCTCCCATATTGGCTTGGTGAACTCGACGAACCCGGACCACAAGGCGGCAAGCTGCCCAGTTATGAAGCCTATCGGGTCCTTCAGGAAATCTGAGAGTCCCTGGACAACATTATCAAAGAAGTTCTTGATTGGCTCCCAGATCGGCTTAGTGGCCTCTACAAAGGAGTTCCATGCGTCGCTTAGTGCCTTAGTGATAGCGCCTATGGGGTCCTTGAAGAAGGCGGCTAGCGCGTCGGCTATGCCCTTGAGTGGGCCGGCTATTAGGTCTCCGAGGCGGGCTACGCTGTTCACGAATCCTTGAAAAACGACGCCGATTTCCTGGAGGCCGGCTACTATGTTGCTGAATATGCTCATTAGTGTGTTTGTTAGTGCTGAGAATGCGCTCACGAAGCTTTCGGCTATACTTCTCCCTAGCGATGCTAGTGCGTTTGACACTGTATTGACTATACTGGTTATTGTCTGGCTGATCGTGTTGGCTAGCGAGGAGAGTAGGGCGCCCAGCTGCTGCGCTAGGCCTGATAAAGCCGATGAGATGGATGATGCGAGGGAGCTGAGCGCCCCCATTATGCTGCTGGCTAGGGACCCGAGGCCCGAGGCTATGGTGCTGGCCAAGCCGCTCACCGCCGATGTGAGGGCGGAGACGACCGACGACAGCGCTGAGACTAGCGAGCTCGCTAGGCTCGAGATGGCCGATGTCAGGGTACTCGCTATGGACCCTAGGGCCGAAGTTATGGTACTCACCACGCCCGAAATAGCGCCGACTACTGCGTTCACCACACCTGTGATGGCGGACGTTATTGTGCTGACCACGCTGCTGATGGCAGTAGTGATGGTTGAGGCGATGGCCGATAGTCCGGATGCTATTGCGTTCAGGACGCTTGAGATGGCGTTCGTGATTGTTGATGCTACTGAGGATAAGGCGTCACGCACCACTCCTAACGCCGAGGAGAATGTGGATGAGAGTACGTTGAACGCGTTTGTGATCGCACTCCTGATGGCATCCCCTAGCGATGAGAGGGTCGAGGATATGGAGTTTATCAGAGAGTTTATGCCTGAGCTTATTGCGCCTGTTATTGTGTTGATGGCGCCCGATATAGCTGATGTAATCGAGCTGCCAAGCGTGTTGAGGGCGCCTAGGATTGCGTCTCTCAGGGCGCCTATGAAGCCGGCCACTTGGTCCCTCAGCCACGTGATTAGCTGGCCAAGGGGGTCTGTGATTCCAGCGATCCTCCAGTCCTCTATTACCTTTTCGAGGTCTTCATAGCTTAGACTGACTAGCGGGATCTCCTTGTCCCTAATCTGGATCGTTATGGTCTCCATGCTACCGGAGGAAGACTTCGACGTTGGCCCGATAGATAGCTACTGCTCTCTCAAGCTCCGACTTGACGGCTGCCGTAAACTTCTCCTGCCAGAGCCGTGCGAGGTCTGCGATTGTCCGGCCCCGCCTCTCCTCCTCGGTCAGGACGGGCTCTGCCACGAACAAATGTGCTACGGGAGTCCTGATGGGGTTGTTCTGCGCGTCGCGCCTCTCATTGTCCGTTATGTGGTACGCTATCATGTACATTTTCCGCCCATATATCTCTTGTAGGACGTTGATCTCGTGGATGACTACCCTCTGCCCGCCGAACTGGAACTCCTTTAGAGGTGGGACCTGCCTCGGAATCATCTCATCAGGAACACTAGCCATGCCGTCCTACACCCCGCCAGACGACCTACGTAGCTTCTCGCTGATACGAATTATGGTCTTAGCGGGCCCACGAAGGTCCGCTATCTCTTGGCACGTGTCGCATGGCCTGTTATACTTGCTTGCAGAGGCGCACTCCTCAGGATCATGGGTAATGATTATCCTGACCACGTGCGCTATGAGCGTGTTCACCGCATCCGTTAGGCGCCTCATGTCTTCCTCCGGAAGGACTGGGGGGGCTTGCTGCGGCTGCACAGTCTGCTTCACTAGTTCCTGAATTTCCGGGACACTCACGTAGTTAGCTTGACCGGCGGGGGATATATGTCTTGTGGTGCCTTATCCCTGCTGCATATAAATGTTAGGTCGTGAACTCGCCGTAGAGGGCGATAGTTATTATGTCTATTGAGCCGTCGGATGCGCCGCCGAGATCTACTACAAAGTCCACCCTATTGTCTGCTGGGACAATGTAGTCGCTGATTGCGGTGGCGAAGACTCCTGTGGCGCCTGCTGAAACGGTGATGCTTGCCATTATGTTGGTCTCGTTGTGTCTAGCCCGTATTACTGCCGGGCCATCTAGGCTGTTCGACAAAACGTCTATGACAAGCCTTTTAAACTTCATCCTAACTGGAAGGGTTAGTCCTCGTGAGGCGCCTAACTGGCCCGTAAATGGCTGGACCTGTACAACTGATCCCGCAACCTGCACGAATCCAGACATTGCGACCCCTATTATGTCTCCGCCAAGCGTAGGTGGTGGAGCTGACTCAAGCGCTGTGACGCGCGTATTTAGGTCGTCTAGGTCGTCTATTATTTGGTTCCACTCGGCCGACCTAATTACGTCGCCCGGATTCCTTTTTGGGGGCAGAACGAATGGCAAGCCGGATCACTACTATGTAGCGTCTTTAGTAGGCTAAAAATGTTGTCTGGTGATGGGGCATGACTACCCGTACCAGAGGTCATGTGAGGTTGATCCATCGGGGGAGAATCGTGGCCTAGGTCGCTGAGCTAGCGGGTCCCTAACGAACCACAGCGTGCCGGGTCTGAGTGGGGGGGTTCCTTTGTGAGGTACCAGATCTATAAACTCAGCCTCGACGGAGGAGGGGGGGTAGATTGCCTTAGTCTCATAGTCATTGGGGGAAAACAGTATTTCGTGCCAATTAAATGCGGAGCGGAATAAGAGGTATAATCTGCCTGAAAGGGGCGGAAGCTCGGCTCTATGCTCCTTAAAAGAGATGAAGTTTAGCACATCTCTCCTGATGTCCGCTAGTGATCCTACAATATCAGTTAGTTTTGTGATGGCCTCTGTCTGGTCGTTATGGTCCTCCGGCGTGACTATGTCGCCTACCGCAGCGGTCTTTATACGCGCCAAGATTGCGCGCACCTCATCTACATAGACCACAGACCATTCTAGGCGCTGGTCCCGAATAAACTTTAATATTGTATATAGAAGCTTGACGGCTTGTAGGCCGTAATGCTGACAGCTATCCGTACTGGAAATGGAGGGTCACCGATTCTTGCATGATACTCAAAATGTGTTAGAATTATGACTTTTTCGTAGGGCTCAGTGAGGATTACCGCCATCTTTTGTTTTATATCTATATTGGGCACTAAACCCACTACGCCTCTGATAACACCCATGTGCTGGATCCCGTAGCCTGTGTATGGATCAAGAGCAATAACGTCTATACGCCCATTCCAAGATTTTGAGGCATCATACTTAGTAGTTAGCCTGTGATCAACCACTAATATATGGCCAGGAGACAAAGTGTATGGGAATATGAAGTTGGCGTGATGCCCAGCGTAAGTACCCACAGGCATGTAGTATGGGTCCACTACTATGCTATCAGTGAAAATTGGCTCCGAATATGTGGGGAAGTAGCGTTCTGGCCATAATCTGTAAGCTACAAGTCCGTCGGGCGAGAAGCGGAGCTCCGGTATGTCTCCCCTGAACCAGATTCTGCCGGCCCTAAGTGGTGGGTCGTAGTTTAGGGGGATCAGGTCTATGTAGTCAGAATAAACAAGTTCAGGAGGATAGATAGTGTTGATTACGGTTAGGGCTGGTGTGAAGCGCAGCTCATGCCTATCTATTTCTTGGTTATATTGATACCACACGGTATCACTCCGCCATGTAGGGATGCTTAGCTGCTTTTTCAGTAGTATGTAGTCAAGAACTACGTCTCGGGGATCCTCGATAGTCTCAACTATGTCCGTTAGTCTTGCGATGGCCTCTGTCTGGTAGTTATGGTCCTCCGGCATGACTGGGTCCCCCATCCTGACCCGCCTTATGCGTGATAAGACGCTCCGGACTGCACTTACGTCAAACATGCTGTCCACTACCTTCTCTCAGGTCTTTCCAGCCAGAGATTTATGTTGCGAAACGCTGGGAACGGTGGGTCGCCGACGTGTGATATGTGGTAATATGTGTCGTAAAAGGTGATGCTGCTAATCGGCTTATCAACGTAGATCTGAAACCATGAAAAAGGCGTCCAAGTCCGTGTGAAGGGGATGTATGGCGTTGCGGGCGGACCAGTCATGTCAAACACGAGGCCGGGCTGTCCGAGATTGTATGTATAGTTGGTTGTCATTGTGATCCTACCGTACCAATACTTGTCTTGGACATTGAAGGCCCCCCAATCAGCGCCCCACGAGAAGGCGCCACGTATCCTCCAACCTGGCTGTACCGTGAATGGGAACGAAATTGTTTGAGACAAATATAGCGCGCCAGACACTGGGAGGTCGAATGCCGCTCCTACTATATCAGAGGACCACTCAATAACGTATCTGGTGGGGTAGAGCGCCGCCCTCCATACTCGGTGAACGTCGGTGCCATTAGGCGAGAAGCGGATCTCCTGTATGTCTCCCCTGAACCAAAGCCTGCCGGCCTTAAGTGGGGGGTCATAGTTGAGGGGGGCGAGAAGTATTCTTTTTGCATCCACATAGTCTGCCGGGTACAATCTACGTGCCTCTAGTGTTTCGGTTACGAACATTGCCTCTACCCTATCCCTCTCTGTGTTGTGGAGCAGGTATATCATGCCGGGCTTGGGTTCTGGGGGGGTTGTATGTATCTTGAGTCTAATGAAGCTAAGACGGTCAGTCACAGGGTTTTCCGTGTACTCTAAGACATCTGTCAGCCTAGATATGGCTTCGGTCTGGTTGTTATGGTCCTCCGGCATGATCAGGGTGCCTGATGTGACCCGCCTTATGCGTGATAGGGCGCTCCGGACTGTACTGACATCCACCACACGTGGCTGATGGCTCTGCTGGTCTATAAATTTTAGGCCTCACTTGCTCTCCACAAGAGTCGCTATGCGTCTGAGAAGCCCCTCGTCTAGGCCGAGTTTAGCGTATTTCGCTATTATCTGCTCCCTCGTGGCCGTGCCCAGCGTTATGTCCCTAGTCCTGATCTCCCTAGCGAAGCTCTGGTATCCTATCCTCCAGAACACGTTTTCAGAGTCTAGGAGCGATGCTATCCGAGTACCCGTCCTAAGCATCCTGACTCCGTGCGCGACCCAGTTAGGTCCAAATCTATCCGACGTGATCGTCCATATCACAGCCGCCACTAGGGGGTCGCTCCTGACACGATAGTCGTCGAGCTCCCGCTGCATCTCCTCCCCAAGATTGTGAAGCTCTATATATTTTGCGATGAATGATAAAGCCTCACTCGCCATGTCGAACTGAGCTGTGTCGAAGACGCCGTTATCGAACGTGTGGTACGTCACTACGATATAATCGAATCTAGCACGGTCGAAGGTCGCTAGGTCGAAGCGCATTGCCGTCATTATTGGGTCGGATATCCATATAATGGTGTCCTCCCTGAGCATTGTGTCGAACCTAGCGGAGCCGAACATGTCCAAGTCAAAGTACGTGAAGTCTGTCTCAGACGTGTCGAATCTAGCTTGGTCGAAGCGGGCTTGGTCGAAGAGGGGGGCCAAGGGCGGCGCCTCGCCTTTGGGGAGTCTTAGCGGCACTTGTCCTGGCCAGAACCTACCTAAGTCGAAACTGTTGAAGTCGAGCCAGCATGCCGCCATGTACACGAACTCGGTGGCCCTGCTGATGAAGTGCAAGTCCTTGTCGGTCAGCTCATACTCTGGGGACCTCGTGAAGTATTCTGAGTATGCGGCGCTACGCTTCTGCGCATCTATAAGTGCTTGGTTGAAGTAGTATCTATCGTGCATCGTGTACTTATATGTTAAGTTCCAGACCGCCTTTTCCTTCCAAGCGTTAGGACCTTTAAAGACCTCTATCTTAGCCGGCTCATACCTCGGGGGCGACTCGATTGGGTCATACTCGTCTCGGCCATAGACTGCTATCCCGTATAACGCTTTCTTAGTGAATAGTGGAGGAATCTCGATGCCGAAGTTGAAGACGAGGTGGAAGTCTAATGAGAACTTGAACTCTAGCGCTAGCTTGAAGTTGAAGTCCAAGTCAAGCCTGAGCAGGTTGTATATGTCGAATAGTGTTAGGGCGCCTTCTTCGCCGGTCTTCTGCTCAAATTTCCTCTTGATGTTTATGATGTCTTCTTCCTTAACGAAGAGGAGCATGTCAGAATCCCAGCATCCTTAGCAGCGTGGGGTATTTATTCGTGTGCGCATAGGCCTCTACGCCTTCTAAACATCTCTCGACCATGTCTTGGTATGCATCTCTGTCATTCACGTAGGTGTCGTAGGCTTGGACTATGATGTCTGCGGCCTCCTCTACGTCATATACGTGCTCAACGAATGCCATCGGGCCAAAGCTTTCCACTTGTAGTGTCTCCTTCACCGGGACCCAGAGTGCGGCTCCCCGAGGAATGAACTCTCTAGTCGGCATCATGTCCACGGCCACCAATGGTTTCCCTAGTGCTCTCGCCTCTAGCGCCGGCATCCCGAACCCCTCGCTCCGTGATAGGTGGAGGTAGTACTGGCTGCCAGCTATGAGTGCTAGGGGCATCTCACGTGGAAGAGAGCCGAATGATCCGACCTTGACTATCTTTCTATCGTCGCTCTGGAGAAGGGGCGTTATCTCTGCGTTAGTGACTAGCCCGACACGGTAGCCGGTCCTTCGCTGGGCTATCCGTAGCGATTGCAGCGCTATTTCGACCCTCTTGCGTGGGCCAACCTGTCCGATGTAGCTGAACCATACCGTGTCGCCGTCTGGTCCTGCCGGAGTGTATGGGTTCTTCTTCGCCTCGGCCACCACCTTAGGGTTGTATGCGTGGTGCACCACCGCATCCACCCTTATTTTAGCGTCTGCGAGCCACCTTGCAGTCCACCCAGAGTTAGCCACCGTTATGTACTGTGATAGTATGTTGGGCGACCACCAAGACTTGTCTAAGGGGCCCTCAGCGGTTAGGTAGGCGAGCCGCAGGGTTGGGTGTGCATAGAAGAGGGCGAGGTAGTAATGCATCTCTGTCGAGATCATGGATCCTATTACGAGTGGGCGGAGCGTGTAGTTCCTCGTCTTTCCGGAGAGATATTCGGGACTCGAGAGTGCTTGGACCTTGTGCAGCTTGGCGACCTCCAATATGTCTTCTGCTATGTTTCTAAAACTCGCATGGGAGATTAATCCGGATATTAGGAGCATGCCGAGTAGTGTATTTGGATGGGAAAAAATAAGTATTGTGGTGTGTGGGGGAGTCGCTAGCCGCTATGTCGCTTAGCTGTACACTACTCCGCCTATGCCGAACAGGCCGACGATGAGGTCGAGGATAGCTGGGTTGAGTCCTCTAGCGGTCCACTTCGCCTTCATAGCGTTGGCCTCAGCGACGAGTACTCTGCCTCCATGAGTCTTCGTGAGTCGGTAGAGTTCCCTAGCAAAGTCTAGGTACTGCGGCACCTCAAGTGGGTTAGTCACTCTATCCGAGATAGTGGTCTTCACAAGTATCTCCATACCCTCTAGGTCTGCTGCGTGGGTCTGGAACTGCTCTACCGCTAGATCTCTGACGGCGGTGAACCTAGCTGAGACGACGGTCGGGTCGAACTTCTGCGCGTATTTCCTAATCCTTACTCCTGCTGGCCGAACCATTTTTCACCTTCCTCGCCCCTAGAGTGGCCGAGGCGAAAATTTAAATGGCGCATAAATTTATTTTAATGCCGGATACCTTGAGGGATACTGGGAATGTCTAAGCGATTGTTGAAGAGAAGGCGGAGAGTGTTAGGGACGGGCTATATTTCATCCACCATGCCGATGCCGGACTGGTTCATCCAGGACACGGCTAAGGTGAGCGACGACGTTGGGCGATACAGGCTGATGAGGTATCAAGCTATACAGCTTTTGAAGCGTGCCATGAGGTTTGTGGACGGCTTCGTGACGAGCGGCATGGTACGCTACGAGTATGACTATGACTGCGAGAACCCTTGGATAAAGATTCAGATTCTTCTAAAGCCGCCTAAGGAGGGAGTGGTGGTGAGTGATGAGCCTCCGGGTTAAGGTATTACTGATATTTCGAGTCAAGTATATATAGTAGTTAGTTCTGCTATTATAGGGGTGATGTGTGTGTGAGTGAGATTAAGGTGGACATGAGTGGGCTAACCATCCACGACCCGAGGGGGCTAGGGCCTTTGCCAGAGCAGGCGCTGGTCTATCTCGCCAGCCTAGGGGCTAGGAAGGTGAAGATCAGTGTGAAGGATGGGCGCTCATGGATCGTCACCGGGATAAACGTGTGGCGGGGGACGAAGCGAGTATTCGTCGCAAGAGTATTCAATAACGCTTTCGTGCGGGGATACTTAGCTCCACCCGTAGCGGAGTTGGAGACGCTGTTCTCAGACCTGCGCGAGCTAGCAAGCGAGGTGGGGGTAGATGAGTCAGGTGGAGGCGGAGAGGGAGAGCCGGGGGAGCCTTAGGCGGGCCTACCTGAAGGGCTACCGATTCGAGCAGAACGTACGCAAAGCGCTAGAGAACGTCGGCTTCACGGTGTTTCGATGCGCAGGGTCTAAGCCCTGCGACCTAGTGGCCATTTGTAGGGATGATGAGCGCATAGGTGTGATTCTGATCGAGTGCAAGGTAAGCGAAAAGCTTAACCCTAGCGTCGTGAGTCAGCGCCTATACGAGGAGTACCGCCTCCCCGCCCTATGCGTGGTTGATCGGGGCCGCACGATCTGGGAGTGGCACGCAACCATTGGCCCGCCGGGCCTTCCATACAGGTGGCTCAGCATGATGCGGGACGCTCTGGGGCCGAGATACGATTATAAGACCTTGTAGCCGTGACTCTGATGCGCTTCACCTCCATGTGCCTTCTAGACACGTTGTATCTCGGCCTGACCCGTATCTTGTGTCCGTAGGGACATCTCAGCTCGTCTGGCAGATAGTACAGTCTCTCGCATTTGGGGCAGTACCTGAAGCCGTTTTTGTATGAGCGTATTAAGTATATCTTCTTTCCACCAAACCCAGCCCCTAGGTGGAATCTCAGCTCTTTTCTCCGGATTTTTTCCATTATTCTTCTTCTTATGATGATCGTCATTGCAGGATGGAGAGGTGGTGTGGGGGGTAATCAAACCTAGCGATCTCCCCGTATCCATGCTGTGCCAGAATCTTAGCGCATCCCTCGATCTCAGCTTGGCTGTGGTACTCTATCTGGACTAGTGGGTGCCACTTATTCAGAGTCGCCTCTGCGCCGGCCAGTACCCGGTGGGCATGACCTTCCACGTCTATCTTAATGTATCGAACGTTAGGGGGGCTGAGCGTGTCGAGCCGACGTGTCACTACCTTGAAGTCGCCGACGCCCTCGGCGACTAGCCAGCGACCAGAGCACTTGCCTAGGGGGTTGCCATGCGCTATTGCTAGGAATGCTTCTCCGTCCGTGTCCCAGAGGGCTACGTTGTAGTGTTTGACGTTTTTTATGCCGTTGGCTTCAGTGTTCATCTTGAGTATCGCATAGTTGTGTGGGTGGGGCTCAAAGGCCCAGACATCTTTGAACAGCTTGGATAAACGTACCGTGTAGAGGCCGTAGTGGGCTCCTACGTCTATCAGCGTCCCACCATACTCGCCCTTTAGCAGCTCTAGGACGTATGAGATGATGTGTAGCTCATGCGGTCCCGTCGGCAGGTTCTCGACTGCGTCCGGACCATCATACCACTTGTATCCTTCATAAATCTTGAATGTTCCCATCCCGGCAAAAATTGTTTATTAGCGTCCAATATATTTTGTTTCTCGTGGTTAGGGCTGAGGCTAGGCTGAAGAGGTGGCTTAGGAAGACTGAGCCTAGGCTGGTTGCTGAGGCGTATGCTCTTTCCCGACCGATTCAAGAGTCTGTGGGCGGGCTTGAGCAGCTAAAGCATCAGGAGGTATTCATGCTTGTTAAGTCGCTCCTCGATGACAATGTCTCCAACCCCTTCATCAAGATGCCCTACCTCAGCGCTGCCGAGAGACTGTACAAGATTTCGAGAAACTATTATGGAGACGCTGCGAAGAGCATGGCCACTGCTGAGGTGGCCATGTGGGTGAGGCGGGGCCTAGACGTTATGCTCTTGGTGGCGATCGCTAGGCTTTTTAGTCTTGAGGTAATGGTAGAGGACGTGGTCCCGGTAAAGATGGTGACTAAGTTCGAGGTCATCCCACATGAGGGCACGCTAACGATTGAGCAGGTGAATGTGCCATACACGGTGCTGGAGTTCGTGCATGATAGGCTGCAAGCGGTAGAGGGGCGGATAAAGGTTAGGCCACTAGGGGCGCCCGATAGGATCCAGATCACCGAGTATGAGAAGCTGTCGCCGACGGGCGATTGGGAGATTCTGAACGACAGTACGGAGGACGTGTCCCTTATATCGCCTGAGACCGTGTTCAGGATCCCGAAGAAGTATGAGAAATACGGCTACAAGGTGGAGATAAGGGCGCTTGACATAGCGCCTCGGGTAGTGGAGTTCAACTTCCAGCGCGTGCTACTTGAGTAGCGGTATCAGCCGGCGGCCGCCTGATCCTCTTTCTCTATGAATAGCCAGCCTTTAATGTATGTGATGTTATGCTTCTTAGCGTATATTTTCATGTACCCCATTGCCGTCGAGGGTGCGATCATGAGATATGCTGCTAAGTCGCTGTGGTGGATCATGCCGTGCTTTTGCTCGAGTAGCTGCTCGATTGCTTTCTCGTAGTCAGGGAAGTTCAGTTTTTTCTTGAGCGACATCCCGTGTATATGTGTTGAGTTGTGGTATATAACTGTTCTCTTGAGGGAGAGCGTGGCCGTTCGGGCCAGAGTGCTTGACTCTGAGGGCTGACATTATGCCGTTGAAGAGTACTTCTTCTGAGATATCAATCCGGAACAGCCCGACCCTCCGGTTAGAGTCAGTGATCAGCGGCACGTTGCCGATAGGCTTGAGTATGCCGAGGCCCTGCAAGAGATAGACGACGTTCTGCTCCATCATCGGGTATATGGCTGGCTTGATAGTCTTGAGGTAGGCACGGACTTGGTCGAAGGTGATTGTGTCTCTGCTGTGCATAGCTAGCATAGTCACGAGTCTGTCCGCAATCATTATTGTGGCTGCGTCCTCTCCACTCAACCCTAAGGGGTCGCTCTCCCCCTTCTCGTCAGGCGACTCTGAATTATCGCACCCACTATTCGTAGAGATGCAGCGTAGCGCCCTCCGCACTAGTTCGCTGATTGTGGTGCGTTGAGACGTAGCTGCTTGTTGGAGAAGAGTGAACTCGGCTTCAGTTAGTCTTACTCTGATTACTATGCGCCTCCCTTGGGACACATAGTGCTGATGCGGGGCAGAGGGTATTATACGTTTTCTTGGCCGTTGGGATATATATTCCCCTAGTCTTTACCTGCCTCGTTGGCCGTGATAACCATGCATCTCTTCATGCTGTCATACATGTTTATAGTCATCTCTGCTAGGGCCTCTCTTTCATGCCTTACGGCGCATAGAGTGTTTATACGTGAGTTGAAAATACTGTGCGTCGGCCTGCCCAGCACTAGCGAGCGGAAGGCTATTTCGGCCGCCAATAGTTGCGTAGTAGCTAGGCTGAGTTTTTCCAGCTCGTTCTCGTAGAACTTGCTTCCAGCTATGAATGGTGTACGGGAATTATCTTTCGGGACCTCCTCACTAGCTATGACTACGCATTGGCTTAGATGGCCATGCTCCGGGTCCGTCTTGGGCGGATAGTAGAGCAGTGAGAAGCGGCGCCTATACTTTAGGCCGGGATACAGCTCGATGGGGGCAGCTATGTAGTTCTTCGGGTGGGCCTTGAGTCCGAAGTGTGAGGGGGCCGGTAGCTCGCAGCCACAGTTCGGGCACTTCATGCCAGATCTACCGCCCTATCTGCTTCAGCTTACTGATGTCTCCAGTCTTGTAGAACCAGGCCAGCGCCTCCTCGTAGCCCTCCGGGACCTCGTACCCCGCTAGTCGGAGCAGGTTGGCGTGATACTTGGCCGTGTGCTCGCCGCACACCTCTAGCATCTTGTTATTCGCAATCACTACGTGGTATGTGCCGAACAGCAGCCCGGCGACTATCAGCGCGAGGCCGGCGAGGACGAAGCCCATGTCTAGGTACCAGAGCTGTTTGTAGGTGATTACTGGGAACTCCAGTAGATGGACATCAGCCAAGACGGTTGTCAGCCCGACCCCGACCCGGCTAACATAAGTTATCCACTTGGTATCAACTCTCATGCTTAGGAAGTCCACGCCCGTGACGACCTGCACCGTCTCAGTGCCGGTTGTGACGGAGCCGACGACGTGGGCGTAGTCCTTGAGCAAGACGTATCTGTATCCCGTTACCTCGGCTGTGGAGTATATTCGTGGTGAGGCCCCTATGGCCACCAATCCAATAGTTACGAGCACGAGGCAGACTATCAGCCGCCAGTGCCTGAGCCAGCCAAAAGCTAGGTGGGCGAGGAACCTAAGAAGCTCTTTGACTCCGAACTCGCCCTGGGTGAACCTGAAGCTTATGACGCCGTAGATAAACGCGAGCGAGAATGCGAGGAGCCAAGGTATTCCTGCGAATCCAACGCCCGACGATAGGCTGTCGAGGTATGGTGCGATGAGGAGGACATATATGATGTTTACTATGGCCACTGCGGCTATTGTCATGGGGATTCTTGCGTGCACCATCTCATTCCTCTATATGTAGCGGTTGGATAAAAAATTTTTATCCGAGCGGGGGGGCATACTAAATGCGTCGAGGCTGGTGTCTATGACTTATAGGTGTCTCTGGTGCGACACCACGACCAAGTCGTATAAAGCATTCGCTAAGCATCACAAAAGCACGCACCCCGACGAGCCCGTAAGGGTTAGGTACGAGGGGAAGGCATATGCGACCTACAACGGCTCCAAGACTCTGAAGCTGTATGTCCCGGCGGGGGCTCTTCAGCTGCTAGGCGTCGAAAATCCGAGGAGCTACACGATCACCATCACGCACTCTACTATGGCTCAGAGGTGCCTGATACTCAGGCTATATCCTTTATAGCCACCGGCCACAGTATTTTTGTATGATACTGTTCCTGATCGGCGTCCTAGCTGGTCTCGTGCTAGATAGGCTGTGGTGGGAGAGCGGTTTTAGCAAGTATGAGCGGGGCGTTGAGGAGCTGGAGCACTACCACTGGGGCCTCGTGGCGTGGATAGTGGCGTACCTCACGCCGCTTGCCATCTCCGACGTTCTCTGGGGCCTCGGTGCAGCCCTAGTGCTGGCCGAGTGGTCCCAGACGGGTAGGTGGAGCGACGGGGTCTGGAGGAGGGGACACCCGTTCGCCTACGGCTCGAGTCACTTTGCAAGTAGCACGGCTATTGGTGCAGTACTGTTCGCCGCACTACTCATTCCTCTGTTGGTGCCGCTTCTATTCTGACGTGTATTGACGGGTGTCTGTCTCTGCGTCTTTCCAGAGGCTTTCGGCCAATGCGATTACTAGCTCGCTGTGATGGCGAAGCACGTGGATCAGAACTGTCTCCGAGTTGAAGTCCGACTCGGGGACCTCTTTCCCGCATAGGATGCATCTGAGGTACCTATGCTTGGTCATGATTGTATATGTCTGCTTGACTACTATTTGTGTTTATCTTCCTCATCACTAGTATATATTCGTGGCGGATCCTCGGCATTTCTGGGCGCTTTCTCTCATTTATTATGCGCCAAAGACTCCTGCTAGGCAGCCGAAACTTGTATAACTCTTGCAGCACGAAGCCGCATGAAGTCATTAGAATGTGGGTATGGTGCGGCAGGTCCACCACTCTTCCATCACGATAGAAGGGCTTGACAACGACGATGGCCACACCGCCACTCTTCAAGACCCAGTGTAGCTGCCTATACACTTTAAGCATCTCGGAGAGGTACGTGGGTCTCTTAGCGTCGGCCACTCCATCGTTCAGCATGCGGCCGTACGGCAGTCTAGCGAGGTTGGCTGGAGAGGTGGCGTAGTGAGATAGCACGGCATTGCGAGCCCGCCCGCCCAAGAAGTCCCTTACATCATGCCCAGCGAGGGCTAGCCTCCTCGCCCTTTTGGCTGGGTCGCCGCCGCTGAGATCAACAGAGCTGTATGGCGGGCTGGTGATGACTGCATCCACAGGGGGGAGGTGGAGGTCGAGCCAGATGTTGGTTAGGTTGCGCGCGTCGCCTTGGAGCACCAGCATCCTACTACATTTGCCGTCGAGGGTTTGAGATTCCAAGTTTCTTCGGGCCTTCTCCATGATCTCGACACATTTAGGCTCGACATCTATCAGTATCGCGTGTCGCCTGTTGAGTGCGCAGACCACGCCGAGGAGGCCCGTCCCGGCGAATGGGTCGAGGACGACGGCGAACTTCTTTGTGTAGCGTCGTACTAGGAACTCGACTAGGCTTACGGAGAACTTGGCGGGATGCGTGATGGCCTCCGGAGGCATGACCACGCCATACTTCCCGAAGCCACGCACGGCCTCGAGGGACAGCTCCTCAGCGCTGGCGTGGCGCTCGACCTCGCTTACAAACTCCATCATCAGTAGGCTGGGGTGGTGGTGGCTTATATTGGTTGGGCCTTCCTGGTCTGCTGGGGCTGGGGGCTATTTCAGTTTGTTTTGCCATTTTTGTCCTACGGCGCTTATATAGCTTGTAGGACATTTGTCCTACACATAAATAGTTTGCGTAGGACAAGTGTCCCACACATAAATAGTTTGCGTAGGACAGCGTAGGACAAAAACGAAAGCCTTTTATCCTTTGCTGCTTGGATATAAGCTTTGGGCGGTTTAAGTTTAAATAGAACTTTAGGATTCCTATCGGTATCCATCGGGGGGTATATACCCCCCTCAGGGGTCGTGGTGCGGCCCCGCTCTCACACACATACATTCCCCGGCTCGGCCGCCCTAGGCCCCGGAGAGAGTCCCGTTCTGCGTTCTGTGAACCCTGATTCGGTGATCGTCGAGTCGGGGGGCGTTTTTTCGGACTCTGGGGGCGCTGGAGAGGCGGAATAGCACCTGCACCTCATAGCACTCCACGATAAGTTCATATACCTTTTACATCATCATTATGTCGCCTTGAGCGGGATGGACCGTGATGGGAAGTCCGGGGCGGGGGCGGCCCGGGGTCAGGGTGGCCCTGCCGCCGACGAGGCGGCTCTCCGGAGAATCTGGAGACTGTTAGGAAAAACGATTATTGCTCGAGATAGTGAGAGGGCGGCCGAATACGTCGCTAGGGATCTTGGAATTAAGGTGGTCGAGATGAGGTTCCTCGGCCCCGACTACACGAGCGTCATTTACGATAACGGTGTCGAGATCCGGTTCCAGACCCGACGACAATACGAATACCAAGTCACCGACATCTACTGCCCGCCGCTGCCGATATTACCTCGGAGGCCCCCCGTCGTGAGGGAGATATGAGTCGAGCAGGCGGGGGTGATGAGGGAGATGGCCACGCGATACAGGGTCGTGGGGGCTGAGCGGGTGCAGAGCTGCCCCGCTTGGGGCGGGCCACACGTGCATGAGACGCACGAAGACGAATACGGCCTACGCTACTACTTCTGCGACGCCAAGGGGGGATACTTGGCGGAGTGTTCGACGTGCGAGTGCTACTGCGACTGCGCTCTCGGGATAATCCCGTGCGGCTGCGGCTGCCACGAGGGTGGGGAGAGATAGGCCCCCGGACAATCGGCGAGGCCGCCCCACGAAAAGGACATAACCTAGGATGGTGGTGAGTGGTACGTGATGGCGGCCCAGACGACGAGATGCCCCTACTGCGGCCAAATCATACTCCGAGACATAACCGGCACAGAACACATATATACGTGCACAGTCAGGCGGAGGCTGCGAGAGGCCTCAGCCTGAACAAAGCAGGTGCTCCTCCAAATGCCGGGCCATCCGGCCCCAAGCGGGGATGACGGCCCGGCAAAACGGACATGACCAGTCCCAGCGGCTGGACATGGCCGCCTCAAGCCTCTCCGAGTGTCTCGTCACGTGCTTCAAGAAGTCAATGCTATTCGGTAACGCCTCACCGCAAATCCTACATGTCCATCTCATTTCCGCTCGCCCTCGCCTCGAGCGAGGGGGGCGCCGCAGCTCGGACACCTCTGGGGTGACGGGACCCTCGGCACCCAAGTGTGTCCGCACCGTTCACAGGTAAGTGTGGGTAGCTTCACGCGCAAAGCTCGCTGATCACTCATCACCATCACCAAGGTTTAAGACCCGGGCCTCCTCGTCCAAGACGACGACCCCGGTCCGGTCGCCGTCCTGGGGGAGGATGATGGCCGTGTCGGCGTCGGGCCAGTTCTTCATTATCCACCTCGCAAGCTCCTCGTCGCCCTCGTCTTCCAATTCTTCAGGTATTAGCGACGCGTATCGCCACAGCGGTGAGGAATTCGTGTTGTGGAAGTAGATTAGTCGCAGCTTGAGCCCATAGCTCACCTCATAAAACTTCTTCTTGCCCATCACTCCGTCACCTCCTCCATTCGACTCGCAAGCTCCTCAACCGCTTTGATAGTCTGCTCGACTGCGGCCCTCAGCGCCTGCTCATTCTCTTTCCTTACAATCCGTAAATATTGCGCAATCAACTCCTCAAGACGTATATACCATTTGTCGGTCCCCACGTCCCTTCCATACGGATTAGTCGCCGTTTTGAATAGCTGGACATAGATGCCGTCAGTCGTCACATAGACCTCGGTCTTGTCCACGAAGTCATATACCCTATCCACGATGGTCTCCACGATGGCTAGCAGCTCCTCGTCCTCCACTTGAAAACCATACTTAATCTCGACGTCGGGCTCTTTACCGTCGTGGTCGTCGAGCCAACTTATGCTACGTAGGCAAATCTTGCTCAGCCCTGGGGCGGGCAGCTTCAGCAGCGCCTCTCTCAGCCGCTGCTCCAACTCCTTTTCAAAGTTCAGAGTACTCGCCTGCATCACTCCTCCACCCCCTCCTCATTATCCTCCTCAACCTTCACGACATTCACTTCCGTCACTTGTATATACTGCATAGTCCGAGTGTAGCCTTCGCGTATTTCAACATGAACGTGCTCTCCAGTTGTCAATACTGCGTAACAAGCGTAGCAGACGGAGTGGCTGAAGCCTATCCCACTCGCATAAGTGTTAGCATTGGCCTCGCAAAGCTCCGCCTCTTCGTCTATTTCTAATTCGTAATAAGACGCCCAAGCTCTGATAATTCCCATCACCATCTCATCTATTACCTCACTAAGAAACTCTCCTGGAACACCTTCCTCCTCTGCTCCAAACTCCATTTTCACTTTATACAATAGAGCCTTGAGATCCCGCACTGCCTCGTGGGAAGGGCCGCCCTGTTCGGCCCGGGCCGCCCCCGCCCCGGCCTTTCCAAGACCCTCTCGAATCATGGCATCATCATGATGCTGATGGTGCTATATAAACCTGTCGTGAGGGGCTGCGGGGCTCCCAGGAAATTCCGCCTTTCTGGGCGCCAGAGAGCGTGAATTTCCGCCCCACAGTTCTGCACTTGCATAACCGGGACTCTGCAATTGGCCAATGCGGACTCTGCAACGACCCCCGCAGCCGACTCTGCTGCCGACTCTGCATAAACCCCCCCTAGGGACTCGGCCCCCCCACGCCCCCCCTTAAAAAGGGGGGTATATAAAGGGAAAAACATAAATATCACCCGTTCTTGTAGGGGTTCGTGCCCTGGGAATACAAGTAGCCTGTCACGAAACCTTGGGCCGTCCGCCTGCGGTTTGGGAACGCCACTCGTGCCCACAAGCCCTCGAGAACCATGAGTCCGATACTCATGCCGATAAACGCTGCACCATACGTTAGCGTCTCCGAAAATGTCCACCCGTTCGTGTATGCGGCCATTGGGATTATCGCGACCGCAAGGAAGACGCTAATCGTTCCCGCAATTATCAGCTTAGCGCCGGTGAGTCCCCCAGGGGCCGTCTCCTCCTCCGCCCCAGGGGCGGCCCTCCGGCGGGGGCCGTCGGGCCTTCTCCCGGGCCTTTTCACCTGTTCCTCAACACTCGCTAATTTCTGTCGGAGGGTCGCGACGTCGTGGCTGAGCTCGTAGATCGCGTTATGCAGCTCGGTCACCACCTCTTTGTTCTCCACGGCAGCCATATTCTCCAACTGTGAGACACGCTTCTCAAGGATCCCGATAGACGCTTCTATCTCCTTCAGTCTGTCCCCCTCGCCCCCGGCCCCGCCACGGGCCTCTCCCTCCTCCTCGGCCCCAACTTGTTCATAAAGGTCCTCCGCAGGTCCGTAGTATTCTTCAGCCTTGTGTATGCTACGCAATAGTTTTGCGAAAACTGGTTGTAGCTCGTGATGACTGTTGTGAGCTAAGTCGTAGATTAAGTCGTAAAGTCGCTCGTATGAGTCGAGGTCAAGGGCCTCTAAGTCAATCGAGTCAGTCGGTATTCCGGCTTGGCTGAGGTACTTCTTCAGAGTTTTTTGAAAGACCCGCCTCTTAAAAGCGCGCCTGTTGTCCACATCCTATGTGTGTGCACGGCTACAATTTAAACCTATCGTTGAGGGCCCCGGCCCCCCCATAGGCGCCCACGGGCCTCGCTCAAGCCCACGCATTTTGAGCGGCCACCATAGCCGTCACGGGCCTCGCCTAAGCGGCATTGGCCATAGCGCCCAAGGGCCTCGCCTAAATGGCGCCTAGGGGCCTCGCACAGGTTTATCGGTTTAACCGAGGACCGGGCCTTGATGCGGCTGCACATTACTCGCGCCGCCCCGGCCGTGAACCCGGCCGTGCACAAGGCTGTGCAGCGGCCCTCGCGAGTCCGAAGGCCCCACCCCCAAACCAAACGCGCCCCGGCCGACGCGCCCACC
>Ga0209393_1000178_pt1 | contig 32384 bp, 37 predicted proteins | sample SSWtaG_2_FD_184117 | JGI IMG/M metagenome (GOLD analysis project Ga0209393, IMG submission 184117) | Hot spring microbial communities from Sandy's Spring West, USA to study Microbial Dark Matter (Phase II) - SSWsed_130316 (SPAdes)... | ecosystem: Environmental > Aquatic > Thermal springs > Hot...
CAAGAGTTCGGCTCTGATGAACCCCAACTCTTCAACCTCGCAGAAGATATCGGTGAAAGGACGAACCTCGCTCCCAAGATGCCCCAAAAGGTCAAGGAGTTGAAGGCAGCGTATGATGAGTGGAACGACAAGAACATCCCACCGAAATGGGTTGGGGGAAGGCAAAGGTCACCGCAGCAGCGACAACGAAGGCGAGAGTTACAACGAACCTGAACAGCGCAAATGGGTGAGGTGAGGAAATTGTGGCTCAGAAAAGGGATTTGAAGTCGGTGCTCAAACTCGTGAAGCCAAAGCAAGTTAAGTTTTGGCACGACGAAGAGGGGCGATTCTGCGCTTCAATAGAAGGTGAGGGTGTGTTCGTCAATGTCAAGCCAATCAGGAACTTCCCCATCCAAGCCAGAGACAGGTTGATTAGCCTGCTGGACGAAAACGATAACGAAATTGCAATCCTAAAGACCGTTCACGGATTAGACCCGCAATCGCGAGATGCTTTGGAGGCTGAATTGGCGAAGCGATATTTCGTGCCAGTCATTCAAGCCATCCACCACATTGAAGGTAGGTTTGGAATAACGAGGTGGTTCGTTGCGACCGACAAAGGGGAGCGAGTCTTTGATGTGCGGGAAAGGAGCGATGTCCGTTATTACCCAGGTCGCAGGGTCGTGATCAGAGACGCTGACGGCAACCTTTACGAAATCCCAGACTACACCCAACTTGACCCTTACAGCCGAATGCTGCTTGAGGAGGCGACATGAGAAGCGTGATGCGTGAAGCGTGATGCGTAATCGGGCGAGAGTCAAGTTGAGTTCAAACAAGCCACCTTTTAAGGAGCGAGAAACTGATTGGGTCAAGGGCAGTTATGTCGGGGATGTAGTAGCGGTTGCCGTCCAAGTCAACGAGGACACACCTGTGTGGTTCAGGTTGCTCAACCCCTTCCTGCGATGCTCTGGTCAGAAAGCGGCGGAAGCCCCTGTCAGTCTCAACTTCCCAGAGCAACATGCCCATTCGTTCTTTCACGCTTGTGATGCGCACGATGACTGGGACGAGATAACGGCGTTCCAACTCTTCCTTGACAACTTCTCGGCTCTCTGGAGACAGTTCCGACAAATCCCAGAGTAAGCCGATTTCACGGTTCAAAGCATCCCTGACGCTGATGTATCGGTCTGGGTCGGTCAAAGGGAAGCAGCGGTAAACTTGCACCTTCCAGTAACTTCGCTCTTCGCCGATTGTCAGCCGCAAAATCCCTTTTTCCTTGAAGAACCGCAACTGCTTTGGGTCAAGCCAGACCAATTCTGCAACTTGCTGTTCGCCGTCCATCGCCGATCACCGCTCTACCTTTGGACCGCCCGCAACTTGACGACTTCCTGATAGGTTTGGACGAGCCTGTGGAACTCGCCCTGCTTTTGCATCAACTCGTCGTGGGTGCCGATTTCTGCGATTTGACCTTCCTTGAGGACGATGAGTTTGTTAGCGCTTCTCAGCGTTGCCAACCTGTGAGCGATTGCGAAAGTCGTCCTGCCCTTGACGAGCCTTTCAACGGCTTCTTGAATTTGCCTTTCAGTTTCAACATCAACTTGTGAAGTCGCTTCGTCCAAGATGATTATGCGAGGGTCAGGAAGCAAGGCACGAGCGATAGCAATTCGTTGCCTTTCACCCGACGACAACGCTTGCCCCCGTTCGCCAACTTGAGTGTCATAGCCGTCAGGTTTTTGAGTGACGATGAAGTCGTGGGCGTTAGCAATTTTCGCTGCTCTGATGATTTCTTCCTTCGTGGCGTCAGGTTTTGCGAAAGCGATGTTTTCGGCAATAGTGCCTGAGAAGAGGAAAGTATCTTGAGGCACCAAACCGATTTGTCGCCTCAAATCGCTCCTTCTGATTTTGCGGACATCAATCCCGTCAATGAGAATTTCGCCCTCGTCCACATCGTAAAATCGGCAGAGCAAGTTTATCGTCGTGGTTTTTCCTGCACCGCTGTGTCCTACTAAGCCGACCATCTCTCCGGGCTCAACGACGAAATTAACTCCTTTGAGAACAGGGCGATGTTTTTCGTATCCGAAGACGACATTTTTGAATTCAACTTTGCCTTCAATGCGTGGCATTGGGAGGGCATCGGGTTCGTCCGTTTCTGGAGGGGTGTCAAGGATTTCAAACAACCTTTCGGCTGCTGTCAAAGAGCGAGATGCCCAGTTGATGAGCCATGAAAGCGATTGTAGCGGAGCATAGAACATGCCCAAGTAGAACAGGAACGCCATCAAAGTTCCGAGCGTCATCGTTTCGCCCAAAACTTGCCTGCCACCGACATACCAAACCAGCAAAGTTCCTATGGCGGTGAACAGCGAGATAGTAGCGAAAAGCATTGCCCAAGTTCGCTCAACGGTGATGACGCTCCCTATAAGTTCGCTGCTTCGCTGGTTAAAGCGGGAAATCTCTTTTTGCTCTTGGGCGAAGGCTCTGACGACCCTCAACCCTGACAGACTTTCGTTGAGAAGCGCGTTCAACCTTCCCCATCGTTGCCAGACCCTGTGCATCAGAGCCCTAACGAACCTCCAAAATCCCATCCCGATGAGAGTTATTAGTGGTGCAGGGATCAAAACGAGCAGTGCCAGTTTCCAGTTCATCGCAAAGAGCGCTATGCCGATTCCCACAAGTTGCAATATGTTCAGCCCCAAATCCTGAACGCCCCACATCAAAAACATCTGAACAGCCTGAGTGTCTTGGTTCACACGCGAGATGACGCTGCCCAATTGCTGCTTGTCGTAAAAGCGGAAACTGAGCAAGTGAAGGTGTTGGAAGAGTTGGCAGCGAATATCGTGGGTGAGCCTGCTGCCCAACCAAGCCGAAAGCCAACTTTGAATGACACTCAAGCCAGCGATGATCAGACGAGAAGCGCCAATGGCTATGACCAATGCAGCGAGCCACCAATAACGAGTTGCAATAGGCACTGGCTCTTTCGGAGCCAAAACGATGTCCATTAACGGCTTATTGAGCGCCGGGGGAAGCAAACCTAAGCCTGTCGCTACGATGGAGAGCAAACTCAAAGTCAGCGCTTGCCACCAATAGGGCTTCAAGTAGCGGAGTAACCTTAAAGCGGTTTTTGATTTCGGAGCGCAAATGGGACAAACTTTTGTCCCGTGTTCAAGTGGGAAACCACAATTTGGGCAGCGCCTCGTATCCTCTTCGTAAGGTGGCAGTTCCTCTCCCTTGACGATGTTATTCAGCGCTTTAGCGACCTGAGCGAACTTGCGGGCGTGGGTGTTAGTGTAGCGGAGAAGTTCTTCAATTGCGCCGTCAACTCGCTTGACCATTAAAGCACCGCCACCAATTAGCGGTTCAACAAAAACCTCGCTAATTTGCTCCAACGAGACTTCATTGGCGAGTTTCGGTTCTTCTCCATCCAACTCAAAGACTTGAACTTTGCCATCGGTGACTATGAGCCATTGTTCACCGAATTGCCCATCCGTCTTCAAGTCGGTTGCCATTGCTAACTTCGGTTCGTGACCGTTGATAGTGCCTTTGAGCGTTTCAGGCAGCGGCTCAACATAACTGCCCATTTTGGCTCACCCCAATCTTTGTTCCCTCCCGCCAAATTGTGGCACAGCACCAAATTTCTCGGCAGTGCTGGAGGGCACATCTCCCGATGTGCCGTTTTTTTCGGCAGTGCAGGGGCACTGCCCTCCAAAACTATTCGCCAATCGCTATTCGCCATTCACTACTTGCCTTTCACCATTCGCTATTCGCCAATCGCCATTCGCTGCCGTTTTGGCTCGGCAGGAGCCTCGCCCTCCCATTTTATCCACTTTCGGTCAGGAGTTGGTTCTTCATTCAGCGTTCATTTGCTCCAATTGTCAAGTGGCGATGGAGACGGCAGTTCTTTCGGTTCTTCGCCTTTTCGGAGTGGCAACAGAATAACGCTCACTCTCGCTGATTTCACTTCCCGCAAGTTCACAGCCAACTTGCGAATGCCCTTGTTGGGATTTTGTCCTGCAGGGTCGGGAGAAGTTGGCAACGGTCGGGCATCCATAACCGAGAAACGGGCACTTTCGGGTGAAAGCAGGACCGCACGCAATTGCGCATCACCTTGCGTTAATGTCGCCACTCTTCTGTCATCGCTCAATTTCACTTCGGCAGGTGTATGCATGAACCACCAAATTTCACCCGGCTGTTTGAGCGTCAATTCGTCCTGAACCAAGACAAATCCACGCTTTCTGTCAAGCATGACCCCTCGCAAAACCTTTTCGGCGTGGCGGGCATATGCAAGGGTTAAATCAGCAATGGCAAAGCCCTTATCGGGCAAGGAAACGAAGCGGACAATTTTCGCCGCTGCCGATGGGTCTTGATCGGGTTCCTGAGATGGGTTGATGACCAAAGTGTTGTGACCTTCCGCCCGCAGCCGATAGTAAGTCCAACGCTGTCGCCCGAAGAAGCCTGGCAAGTTGTAGTTGTCAGCGCCTAAATCAATTGCCCAACGATAGCCCAAAGCATCCAGCACGAAAGTTCCGATGTCCAAGTGGCTGTGGTTGAATTTGTTGTCGCCCGCTTTGAAGCCGACGAAAATTGCGTTGCGGTCATTCCAAGCACTTCGCATCGTGGCAACCTCAACATAGCGGAAGTATTTGTCAAGGGGAAAATTCTCCCTTGCCGGGTCGCTGCCTCTTTCGTCAAACCAGAGCAAATCCAGTGGATGGGGTGAAGCAGTTGTCCGGGCATACCAAGCGTAGATGGGGCGGTTGAATTTGCGAGCCAACCAAAACATTTGCGGCGCCCTCAATGTCCCATCGCCACCATCAGCAAAATTGAAAGTGCGACTGGTTGGTCCTGTGATGTAAATCGGAAACAGTCCTGTCTCGGAAAAACCTTCCATTTGTGACAGCCCAAAATCTGTTCCGACTGCTGTCTCCAAAGCCGCAAGGAAAATGCAGTTGTAACTGGTGGCGTAGTTCCAATAGCCTGGACCTTCTCCCCAAGCGCCATCAGGTGCGAACTCTCGCATCGGCAATCTTATGGACTGAAGGGCATGGCTCAAAATTTCTCCGCATAAATCAGGCAACTCATCCAAGAGCGCCAAGGTAGCCATCCCTATGCCGCCATTGCAAACTTGGTTCCAGTTGTGTCGTGCTTGTGACCACCAACCCTTTTGCCTGTAAATTGCCAAAGCAGGTTGAAGCCCTTTTTGGACCATCGCTTCCCTCAAAATCCGCCGCTGTTCGTCGTTCCACTCGCTGAAAAGCCAGTCGTAAGCGATGGCGAAGGCGTGAGCCATTTCAGCAGTGTCAAGGAAGTGTTTTGGGTTCCAGTCGGGGAAGTTGGCTGCAGCCTCAAGTTCACGCCACGCCCTTTCAAGGTAGCGCTTCTCGCCATCCAGACGATACACAAGCGCAAGGGTGTAAATGCGATTCAAAACCCGCCGACTTGTAGCCAAAAGCCTTAGCCCGTCGGGAATTTCGTAACGGGAGGGTGGCTCTTGACAAATTCGCTCTGCCTGATTTTTGAGCCGCTGGTAAAACTCTCGTGCTTGCTGATTAGTCTGAATAAGTTTTCGCACGCGCTCAAAATCCCTGTTTGTCACTAACAACCTCGGGTGAACTTTGCGGACCATTGCTGCCCAATCGTTCGGTTGCTGCCAAGTCAACACATACGACAAAACGGCTGCCACAATGCCAAGCCACATCCATCCGCTCATGGACAATCCCTCCTTCCAACCTATCTCGGCAGTCACCCAAAGAACTTTGACGCAAAGTGCTTGTCAGTAACGAGGCAGGAGGCAAGGGGCATAAGGTGGACGGGGGCTTTGTTGCACAAATTTTTTGCGACAGCCGTTCTTTTTCCTTCCCATCACCTTTCTTCTGCTACGGGCTTTAGACCGTAGTTGATGACGCAATCAAAAGTAAACCATGCTATGGACTTCAGTCCGTAGTTGATGACGAAAACCTGAGCGCCGACTTTAGTCGGCGAATTTTCTTGAAAGGTCGGGCTCCTGCCCGACCGAAAAATTTCGGCACGGCAGTAGCCGTGCCCTCCGAAAAAAAAGCAACACTATAAAATTTGCTTTCAATCGCTGTTCTGAAGCCGACAGCATGAGCAGTTTTAGAACACACTCTTCTCATCTTGAAAACTTCAAACTTCATTCTCCTTCCCCTTCTGCAAAGGTTAGAAAAGCAAGGAACTGGCAAAGGAAGATAGGCAAGAGAAAAGGAAGGTGAAAGATTTGGCTTATAAAGCCAAAAACTTAATGGCAGTTTTGCTGTCCAGAAAGGATGACCTCTCTTCCTTTTCCCCGTCTCCCGTCCCTCGTCCCCCGTCCTGTCTTTCCTTTCATCTATGACTTCCTTCCTTAGCCAAATTTGAAGGGAAGCCCTTTGTTTTAGTTGGTTGTTATAATTTTTCCAGTCTCTTTTTTGGCGGGTGGGGAAGGTCTTTTTCATGGTTTTTCACCATCTATTTCGTTAGACCTTTTCACCTGCTTCCTTTGCTACTAAAGTTGTTTGTGCAACAATGCCCGGAACAGCATGAATTTGCGCCAGTGAAAGGTGCGGATATTGGAAGTGAATTCCGCTGGGCTCCAACCCTAAGCGAGATGACTCAGGACGACCTCAATCACTTTGATGCCTGTTTCGTCAATCCAAGCCTTTCCTTTTTCGTCAAGCCAGATGTGAGCCATTTCGGTTTTGGTCATGGAAGGTCACTGCCCTTTGAGTTGAGATTTCACAAACTCTTGCTCCCTCGCTCCAAGATGATTTTCCCCGTTCGGACGACTTCTCGGATGCCAAAGGGACGGAGCAGTTCAATGAGAGCGTCAATTTTGTCGGAACTGCCAGTAATCTCAACGGTCATGGTGTCGGCGCCGACATCAACGATAGATGCTCGGAAAATTTCCACAAGTTGGATGACATGAGGGCGCTGTTCCAACTCACAGTTGACCTTAACGAGAGCCAATTCACGCTCAACGACATCTTCGCCCGTGTGGTCTTGCACCTTGATGACATCAATCAGTTTGTTCAGTTGCTTGGTGATTTGCTCAATGGTGTCGTCATCGCCACCAACCACGATGGTCATGCGAGATGTTTTCGGGTCGTCGGTGGTGCTGACGGCGAGGCTTTCAATGTTGTAACCCCTTCGCGCGAATAAACCTGCAATCCGCGCTAAAACTCCGGGACGGTTCTCAACCAAAACAGAAAGCGTGTGTAACCGATGACCTTGTCGGCGCCCATTCTCGGATGGCATCGTCCTCAAATCCCTCCTTAAGCCTTCGGTTTTTTCTTGGGAGCGCAGAAACCATTTTAGCACCACCTGCGCCATTTCATCGCAAACTTTATGGAGTGAGTTTTTGTAGGCGAGTTTGATGCGAAAGAGGTGACTGGCGAATGGCTAAGCGAAAGGACATTGAAACTGCAATCCCAATCCTATCAACACGCAAACACGGTCTGGATGAAATCAAGTGCCGACTTAAACGAACGACTTTTGACCCAGTTGAAATGGCGGAAGTTGAGGCGAGAGTGCGCGAAATTATCGCCGCCGTCAGGGAGAAAGGAGATGAGGCGCTTGTTGAAATTGAAAGGCAAGTCGGTTGGAAGGGTTGCACCGTTGAGAAACTGAGGATAACGAGAGAGGAAATGGATGCTGCCTACGCTTCAGTGCCGCCTTCGCTCCTTGAAGCCCTTTGCGTCGCTCGTGAGCGGCTTGAACGGTTTCACCGACAACAGTTGCCTCGTTCGTGGTTCGTCCAAGAGAACGGTTCGCTCTTGGGGGAAATCTTCCGACCCATTGAAAGGGTCGGGATTTATGTTCCTGGGGGATTGGCTGCATATCCGTCAACGGTCTTGCATGTCGCTATCCCAGCAAAGGTAGCGGGCGTCAAGGAATTGGTCATCATCACGCCGCCCGATGAGAACGGCGTGGTTCATCCTTTAGTTTTGGCTGCTGCTCAATTAGTCGGGATTGACACTGTCTTCCGTGTCGGTGGTGCCCATGCTATCGCCGCTCTCGCTTTTGGGACTCAAACTGTCCCAAAGGTTGACAAAATTGCGGGACCGAGCGGAATTTATCCTGTCGTGGCGAAAAGGTTACTTTACGGTGTCGTTGGGATAGATTTGCTGCCAGGACCGAGCGAAGTTGCTGTCATCGCTGACGAAACTGCACCACCAGATTGGGTAGCGCTTGAACTGCTCGCTCAGGCTGAGCATGGTCCTGACTCGGTTGCAGTCCTGTTCACGCCATCAGAGAAATTACTCAAAGAAGTCGCCGACAGAGTTTCTCGCTACCTCAGCAAATCGCCAAGACACCAATACCTTGAACCTGCCTTGAAGAACCACAGCGCTTTGGTGCTCACTCGCAACATGGACGAAGCAGTGATGTTGGCGAACGAAGGTGCTTACGAGCATGTGGCTTTAATGGTGGTTGAACCTATGAAATTGGTCGGCAAGTTACATTACGCAGGCGCAATCTTTTTAGGCTCTCAGACAACAGTCGCTTTTGGCGACTACTTGGCAGGACCAAGCCATGTCCTTCCGACTGCTGGCACTGCCCGGTTCTCTTCGGGTCTAAGCGTTTTTGATTTCATGGTCAGGTCGTCGTTGATTTTGCTGTCAGAAGAAGATGCGAAATTGTTAGCCGAAACTGCATCTGTTCTGGCTGAGGCGGAAGGTTTGGATGCCCACGCGAAAGCACTGCTCGCTCGTGGGAAAAGATAGAAGTCGCTTGCATTTTCGCGTTCAGTGCGCCATCTTGTTGAGGGCAATCATGGAGGGTGTCTCGCTATGAGTTCTGAATTTGCGTCCCGAATGGAAGGAACGCTGATGGTCAAGCAGGAGTTGCTGGATTTGATACCAAAGGTAGAGGCGCTGATTTTTGACATTGATGGTGTCCTCGTTGACGCTTCGGAAAGTTACAGGCTGGCAGTTTGCGAGGCGGTCAAGTTTTTCGTTGAGCGGGAATTAGGTTGGGTCGTTGACACACCGCCTTTGACCCCCGACGAGGTTGACATGTTCAAGCGGGCTGGCGGTTTCAACAACGATTGGGACTTGACACAAGCAGCGGCGCTTTTTCTGCTCTTCAAAAGCCTGAAGCACGGGGTCAAACGCATAAGTGCCCTCAAGAGGCTTCGCCCTTCATTGGAAAAGTTCTTGGCAGATGTTTCCGCTGAAGGGAGAGGGTTGAGCAGTGCTGAAAAAGTTGTCATTGACAAACTTGAATTGAGGCAAAGGCGAGACTTGGCGAGGTTGTGGAAACGAAGGCTATTGGTCCAATTGGCGCAAGAGTTCTATGCTGGGCGCAAGTGGTGTCCACGCTTGTTCGGCTTTGAGCCTCAACATGTTGACATTGACGCTGGTTTCTTGGAACGGGAACGAAGCCTCATAAACCTTTCCTTGCTGCCGAAGGACATGAAGTTCGGCATACTGACTGGGCGAGCGAAACGGGAGACGGTTCTGGCTCTTGAACGGTTGGGCTTGCTTTCGCTGATCCCTGAGGATTTTTGGGTGACCGATGACGACCCAATCCGAAAACCCGATCCCAAAGCCTTGTCTGTCCTGATGGACAAGATGGGAGTGATGTTAGCAATTTATGTTGGCGACACCGTTGATGACTTGAGGATGGTGAGTGACTACAAAGCCAATGCCCGTCCACATGACCCGACGGTTTGGGTTTGCATGACCTTGACAGGACCAAATGGTGAGAAAAACCGAAATTTCTTCCTTGAGCAAGGGGCTGACATAATTGCAACGGATGTAAACGCCCTTCTCGGCTACTTGAAGCGTGTCCGTGAAAAAGCAGGCTAAATCAACGGGAGAGGCTGAACTTATGAGCCAAATGTGCGAGGTGAAATTAAGTGAGCAAACCAAGTTTGCTGGTCATCACAGGCATGTCAGGGGCAGGTAAAACTTTAGCCCTTCACGCTTTGGAAGACGCTGGCTACTTTTGCGTTGACAACCTTCCGCCGAGGCTCTTACCTACCCTCGTTGATTTGTGCTCGCAGTCAAGACAACCTATCGTGAAAGTCGCTTTGGTCGCCGATGTCAGGGGTGGAGAGTTCTTCCGAGATTTGACCGACGCTATTGGCAGACTCCGAAGCGAGAGTTATGAAGTCCGAATTTTCTTTCTGGAAGCCAACGATGAAATTTTAGTGCAACGCTACAAGGAGACGCGCCGCCGCCATCCACTCTCCACTAACGGTCGCGATTTGTTGCAGGCAATACAGTTGGAACGGGAGCAGTTGGCGGAAATTAGAGAACTTGCCGATGAGGTCATTGACACTTCAGGCTTAACACCACAACAGTTGAGAGACGAAATCTTGAGGCGGCTGCAATTAGGCGATGGGACAACCATGCAAGTCAAAGTCGTTTCCTTCGGCTTCAAATACGGTGTTCCTGTTGATGCCGATTTGGTTTTTGATGTCCGCTTCCTTCCCAACCCCAATTACGACCCCGCTTTGAGACCTTTGACTGGACAGGACGAGCGAGTAAAAGGTTTCGTTTTGAGACAGTCAGAGACAAAAGAATTCCTGAGCAGGTTGAAGGCGCTGCTTGAATTCACCTTGCCCCTTTACCGGCGTGAGGGAAAATCCTACTTGACTATTGCTGTCGGGTGCACTGGCGGGCGTCATAGGTCTGTGACTTTGGCGGAAGCCGTTGCCGAAATTGTCAAGGCGAACGGATTCGTTTGCACCGTCTTTCACCGCGACATAAGCCGCTAATCTTCGGCGGAACTTTGACCCCTAATGCGAGCGTTAAAGTCAAACAGGACTTCTTCTTGACCTTTCAAGATGGATGAAATCGTGCAAGTTGAAGCCTATGGTTGATGACGCAACCGAAGCCGTTTATGATACGGGTTTTAACCCGTAGTTGATGAGGCAATCAAAAACGAGCCATGCTACGGACTTTAGTTCGTAGTCGGTGACGAAGAAACTGAGCGCCAACTTTAATCGGCGAAAATCGTGGGAGGGCGAGGCTTCTGCCGAGCCGAAACGACGGCGAATGGCGATTGGCGACTGGCGATTGGTGAACGGCGAATGGCGAATAGCGATTGGCGAATGATGAGACGGCAGTTTTTCTGGAGGGCAGTGTTCCTTCATTGCCGAAAAATTTTGGTGCATTAGTAGGAGTGGTTTGGAGGGTCGGGCTCCTGCCCGACCGAAAAAATTTCGGCACGGCGGGAGATGTCCCCTCCGAAAATTGGGCTCACCGGGAGGTTCGCCCTCCCAGACGCCGAATGAATTCGGCGCTCAAGAAATTTGTCATCAACCACTGGCTGAAGCCAGTGGCATGTTCGGTCAGTTTTAGAAAACTCTCATGCAAGTCACTCAAAATTTTTGCGGAGGTGTCAGTGGTGGCTTTGACGGAAAATGAACGGGCTCGTTACATCAGGCATCTTTCGTTAGTGACTGAGGAAGGGCAAGAGAAGTTGAGAAACTCAACGGCATTGGTCACTCGTTGCGGCGGCGTTGGTGGAGCCGCTGCCCTTTATTTGGCAGCGGCAGGAATTGGTCGGCTCATCATGATTCACGAAGGCAACACTACTTGGTCAAACTTGAATCGGCAGATTTTGCAGACCTACGACTGGGTCGGTAAGCCACGCATCGTCAAAATTCGCGAAAGTATTCACAGGCTAAATCCGAATGTTGAAATCGTTGCAATCGCTGAACCCTTCACGGAAGAGTTGGGTGACGAATTAGCGCCACAGGCTGATGTCCTGTTATCTTGCACGCCCGTTTGGCAGGAACGAGTCGCTTTGAACGCTGTTGCTGTCAGACACCGTAAGCCTTTGGTGGAAGCAGCAATGAACGGGATGGAAGGAACACTCACCGTCATCGTGCCAGGCGAAACGCCCTGTCTGCGTTGCATATATCCCGATGACCCAACCGACGACTGGTGGGATGCTTGGTCATTTCCCGTGTTGGGGGCTGTCGCTGGCATGACAGGTTGTTTTGCGGCAATTGAGGCAATCAAAGTCATTGTGGGACGAGAAACGAGAGAGCAAGTTAGAGTTGGGAAACCGTTGACAAATCGGATGCTGATTTTTGACATGGCAAATCACGATTACAGGCTGGTCAAGGTGCGGCGACTTTCTAATTGCCCAGTTTGCGGAAATTTGAGGGAACAGACATGACGGCTTTAGAGAAGGCTCAAAACTTACTTGTCGGAGCAGAAGCGTGTTGGCAAAGTCAATCTTTTGAAGGCTGTGCATTGTGTTGCTATGCCGCTATGTTTTGGACAGCCATTGCAGCATTGGAGCATTTCGGTATAAGGCAAAAGGAATGGACGCATGGCGGTTTGCAAAATCGGTTTGGGTTGGAATGCATTAAAAAGCGCAAAGTCTTCCCTGAACGATTTGGCGATTACCTAACTCGCGGTTACAGGTTGCGAACTCGGGCTCATTATGAACTGGAGGAAGTAAGCCACAAAGAAGCGGAAAGGCTTTTGCGACATGCAAAAGAGTTCGTTCAAGCAGTTAAGGAGGTGTTCGGTAGATGAAGCGAAGAAGCCACCGTAAAAAGGCTTTGCTGAAAAAACGCATAGACGAATTGGTAGCCTTCGTCAAGGAACTTTGCCCTGAAGCAGAAGTAACTGTATTGACGGATTTTCGCTATGAGGATGAAGACGCCGTTATCAGGGTAATTTTGCCACCTGAGAGGTATGACGAAGTAGAAGCGGCGGTTACCCGCAAGGAAACGGAAATTTTGTGGAACGACGGATTGTTCATCTTGACGCAGTTTTACGAAAAGAAACCTGCTGAACCGACAGCAGTAACTTGACATGTGGAGGCGATGGATGTGCAACCACAGCCCAACATCGCTCAGGAGATGCTGGCAGATGCCATTGACATCTTTCAATGCTGCATTTTGACTTGGGACTTTTTGCCCGTCGTTCTGCCCGCTTACTTGCTGGCGGGCGCAATTTCAGCATTTGTGCCCGTTGAGAAAGTCTTGAGGTATTTGGGCTATCAAGCGAAGCGGTGGGTTTCTTATGGGACTGCAGTTTTTTCTGGCGTCGTCGTTTCAATGTGCTCATGCAATATCGCTCCCCTCGCTATGAGCATCTACAAACGGGGTGCGGGGATTGGTCCAGCGTTTGCGTTCCTTTATGCCGGACCGGCACTTAACTTGGTAACACTGGTTTGGACATTTCAGGTTTTCGGAGGACTGTTTGGGCTATGGCGGTTGGGTGGAACTATTGTCTCGGCACTCATCATTGGAACCGTGATGGCTCTTCTGTTTTGGAGGGAAGACGCTCAAAGGCGAACTCAATTTGCGCAGATGGGTAACCAGCGATTAGCCCTTAACGGCGGTGAACCTTTGTTTGAGTTATCGGAACTTGAGAAAAAGCACCCGTATCGCAGTTGGTTTGTGATGGCTTGCTTGATTGTGCTTTTGATTTTGGGAGCAAAAGGGTTGCCTTGGGCTTTGAGGCTTCCTACCTTGGCTGGCTGTGCCATTGCGCTCGTTTGGGCTTTCAGCAAGTGGTTTGAACCTTACGAGGTCAAAGATTGGCTCTTTGAGAGTTGGAGGTTCATGAAAATGACGCTCCCCATCCTTGTGCCTGCTATCTTGCTCATCGCCTTCGCTGCCCGCAAGGTTCCCCTTGACTGGTTCGTCACCACTGCCGAAGGTCATAAGCCTTTCTTCTTCCTCGGCGACAACTCCCTTAAAGCGACGACGCTCGCTTCAATCTTCGGCTCGCTCATGTATTTCCCCATCCTGACCGAAATCCCCTTCGTCAAAGCGTTCCTTAAGCAAGGGATGGGCGTGGCTCCGGCAATGGCTATCCTTCTTGGAGGTCCTGGTGTCAGTCTTCCCGGTGCTATTTTGATCGCCAGATTTTTCGGCTGGAAAAAGATGCTTGTCTATGAGGCGTTGGAGATTAGCATGGACACTTTGGTGGCATACTCGTTTGGTCGGATGTTTGGCGACTACCAATGCCCATGTCTGACGGGAGCGGAACGGCATGCCAACATTGAGTGGGTGACGGTCGCTTCTGTCATTATTGCAGTGGCAATTGTCGCTGCCGTCTTGGTAGCGTGGAGGCGGTTGAAGCGTGGTTGAGGATGAGGGAGAAAAGAAATGACTAAGGGGCGAAAGTTCAGTGGCGGTTTTGCTCTTATTCAACAGTTGGTTGCTGAAGGTCGTTACGACTATTCCCAAAAGGTTGAGGATGCTATGAACTCTGGGCATTTTGACCTTGAGGACTTGGAATGTTGCATAGTGACAGGCAGAGTCACCAAGACAAGCCGTGACAAACTCAAAGCCTCTGTGGGCAACAAAGTGTATGTCATAATTGGCAGGGACGCGAAAGGGCGAAAATTTTACGCTGCTGGGAAAATCCTGAGAACATTAGAAGGCTTGGTGTTCTTTTTCGTCACTGCGCATCCTGTTAAGAGGTGATGGATATGTTCGGCTACCGATGCCAAAAATGTGGAAAAGGAACGGTGAGACCGACACAAGTTGAAAACTACAAAGCACGCTTTGGCAAACAAACGGTTATCGTCCCTACAGCGACTATCGGAGTTTGTGATGCCTGTGGCGCCAAGCATTATAATGCTGCCGAGAGGAAGCGATGGAAGGCTCTCCTCAGCCAATTCGCAGAACGGAGTAACGGGGGGAAGCAAGACAAATCCTTGACGGTTGCGTTGACGACAAAGGAATGGAGAACGCTCCAGAAAGTGGCCCATCAACGAGGAATGCTGCCGGAAGAGTTAGTGCGACAGTGGATTTTAGAAAGGCTTCAGGAGGGATGAACGATGCGTTGGTTGGCAATTTCGGTTGCATTAGTTGCTGTGCTTTCAAGCAGTGTCAGCGCTCAGCCGAAAGGTGAACTTCACTTGTTCGTCCCCTGCGGAATGATAGTGCCTTTTCAGAGGCTCAAAACCGAGTTTGAGCGACAGACGGGCATTAAACTTCGCATCACTTACGATAACGGAGTGATGCTTGTTCGCCGAATTCGGGAAAAGGGTGAGCGCCCAGACATTTTGGTTGCGCCTGGTGAATTGGAAATTCAACAACTGCTGCGGGATGGTTTCATTGACCCCAAAAGCGTTGTGACTTTCGGAACTTTCAAACTCATCCTTGTCGTCCCAGCAAGAAACCGTGCAGGAATTCAGTCCCTCAACGATTTGCTCAAACCCTCGGTGCGCCGTGTCGTCATTGCCGACCCGAAACTCAACTCTGTCGGCTACTACGCCCAACAGGCTCTGGTGAATTTGGGCTTGTGGGAGAAGTTGAAAGGCAAAATCGTGACCCATTGGCATGCCCAAGAGGCTGTCAACTATATTTGCATGGGGCGAGTTGATGCTGGCATCTACTATGCCACTTGTCCTTTTGACAGCGCTCCCGAAAAAGTCATGTCGCCAAACTACAGAATCGTCGCCGAGTTGCCAGAAGGTTCTTACCCGTCCGTCAAAGTCCAAGCGGGGATGCTGAAGACATCAAAGAACAAAGCGGCGGCTCAACGCTTTTTGAAATTCCTCGTTGAACCGAAAACTCAAAAATTGCTGGCAGAGTTAGGCATCCCGAATTTCAAGGCAAAAGCGGGCAGTATTCGGACAAACCTTAAAGGCAAGTGAACTTCATCCCAGATCTTTTCCGTTTCGCTTCGCTCTTGGATGGGCTTCAAGGTAGGTTTGCCTCAAATGCGGGGTGACCAAGTGGGTATATTTTTGCGTTGTGGTGATACGAGCGTGACCGAGAAGTTCTTGAATGCTCCTCAAGTCGGCACCGCCTTGAAGCAGGTGGGTGGCGAACGAGTGACGGATTTTGTGGGGCGACATCTTGCGGTCTAAAATCAAATCTGTGTATCGCTCAACCAACCTGATGACAGTTTCGCGCCTCAAGTTTTTCCCACGCCTGCTCAGGAAAAGGTAAGGGCTGCCATTTTTGTCAAGTAGTGGTCGGCTCTCCTTCAAGTAGCGGCGCAACGCTTCAGCGGCAGTGCTCCCCAGCGGCACTAACCTCTCTTTGCCACCTTTCCCCAGAACCCGAACGAAACCTGTTTCCAAATTCACGCTGTCAACTTTCAAGTTGACTAACTCACCAACCCTTATCCCAGTCGCATACAAAAGTTCCAGCATTGCGTAATCTCGTATCAAAAGCATTGACTTCTCCCCTGATACCGAACTGGCGATTGAACGAAGATTTTCAAGCAGATTCGTTGTCTCCTGCACGCTCAAAAACTGAGGTAGCATCTGAGGCTGCTTTGGCGACATCAAATGCAAAGTTGGGTCTCGGGAGGCAAGACCTTCTCGGACGAGGAAGCGGTGAAAAACTCGGATGACCGTCAAGCGACGGCTTATCGTCGCCGGCGAGAGACTCTGCCCTTGAAGCCAAGCCAAGTAGTTGACAACCATCTCGATGCCTGCTTGCTCAGGCGAAACTTCCCTCTGGGAAAGGAACTCAAGGTAATTTCGTAAATCTTCGGCGTAAGCCTTCACGGAACTCTCAAGCAACCCCCTCTCTGTTCGCAAGTAAATCACAAAAGTGTCAAGCCATCGTTTCATGTCTTTGCCGTTGAGACTCTCATTCACCTAAGGGCACCTCCTTGCGGCGGGTGCCCCTCGCCCCGTTGGTTTTCAGGATGCCACAATTTTGCTGGTCAGGAAAGGCAGGGTGACCTGTCAAGTCGCTAATGAAAGGGTAAAATCTCCTGTCAGGCAGTTCTAAAACTATTCATGCCACTGGTTTCAGCCAGTGGTTGATGACGAATTTGGTAGCGTCGCCCCTTGTGGGTGACGGGTGTTTAATTGCCGTCGGGAACGAACCCTGACGCTAACATTGCAATCTCAAAAATTTGCCGACTAAAGTCGGCGCTCAAGTTCTTCGTCATCAACTACGGGTTAAAACCCGTAGCATGAAATTCCGTGTTTTGCGCCATCAATTATGGGCTAAAGCCCGTAGCATGGTCCGTTTCGTTTGATCGGCAACTCAGTTTGGAGACTGCAGTAGGGAAAGGAGCAATTGGGAACTTTCAGAATACACTTCTGTCAGGTTGACGATTGAGAAATGCTCAATAGGTGATGGTGGGATGAAAGTCCAAGCGGAAAGGATTGAGACAATTGAAATTTCCAAGACGAGTAGGCTAACAGTTGGAGAACTGGCTTTGATTTCCGCCATGTTGGCAGTAGCCTTATTGCTTCGCGTTTACGGGCTTGAGTGGGGGTTGCCATCTCCCGAACGAGTTCATTCATACCATCCCGATGAAATTACTGTCATCGCTCCGACCCTGCACATGAACATCTTTGCCGGTGAGATGAACCCTCACTTTTTCAACTACGGGAGTTTGTTCCTTTACGCCGTCTATTTCGCTCGTCTGTTCGCTGAAGGTTACGGCTTCATTGACTTGACTCACTTCTTCAAAGCCCTCATAACCGGCGGATGGGTTGGGGTTTCGGAATCGGTGGCTGCTGTGACGGAGTTTGCCAAGTTGCACCTTTTGGCTCGTTGGCTTTCGGTTCTTTGTGGTGTTGCCACTGTTCTGCTCGTCTTCCTTTGGGCTCGCCAAATTGCCAGTTTTTGGGCAGCGTTCATCGCATCGCTCTTCATCACAGCCTTCCCGATGCATGTCCAACACAGCCACTTTGCTACTGTTGATGTCCCGCTAACGCTTTTGACCACTCTTTCACTTTATCTGGCTTCTTCGGCTGGAACTGGGAGAAGGTTTTTGCTTGCCGCTTTCGTTGCTGGTTTGGCGACTGCTGTCAAGTATTCGGTCGCACCCGCTCTTTGGTTGACTTTGGTGATTTTGTGGGGATGGCGAACCAATTGGTTCACCGCCATCGTTCGGGTCGCAGGGATTACCGCTGCGATGGGTGCAGGGTTTCTGCTTGGCTGTCCCTACTCAGTGCTTGCCTTTCAAGAGTTCTGGCGCGATTTTTACTGGGAGACTTTCGTCCACAGCCGCATAGGGCACGGTTATGTCTTCGCCGAAACTGGAAACGGTCACTGGTTTCACCTGACTGTCAACTTGCCCGCTGCCGTTGGTTTCCCCGCCATTCTACTCGCCCTTACAGGAATTTTGCCCTTCGGCTCACTGAGGTCCCATGAGAACGCTGATTTACGCATCACGCATTACGCATCACGCATCGCAACCGTTGTATTCGCGCTCGCTTACTTCATACCTCTCGGTTTCGCTCAAGTTCGCTTTGCCCGTTACCTTATGCCTTTGTTGCCCATTTTGGCTTTGTGGGCAGGTTTGGCGTGGGAGAAACTGAGGTGGCGAAAGTTCTGGCGATTGGCTTCCGTTGCAACAGTGGCTTATACCCTTCTTTGCGGCATTGCGATTGCCAGTTTGTTCGCGCCGCCTGACCCGCGCGATGAGGCAGCAGCCTTCATCGCTGAACATGCCCGCAAGTTCAGACCGTTGACAATCGCCATGCACGATTTGCCTTGGTTTTACACGCCGCCCATCTGCCCGATAAACGGCGGGATGAAAACGAAGGGGGATTTCGCTGCTTGGCAAGTTACTGCTCCCTTCAAGTTGTTGTTGGTTCAGTTTGACCTGAACATGTTGAGCGGAAGTGATGCCAATTTGTTCGTTGCCAGCGATTTTGAGTATGGCGACCCACTCAGGCTGAAGATGGGAGATGCGGTTCGCCTTTACGAGTGGCTTTACAGCCACAGCATTACCGTTCGCGTCTTCCGCAAAGAACCCAAACTGCCTTGGAGCGACAAACCCTTCCGTTGGTATTTCCGACCGCTCCCGCACGATATGCGGTATGTCAACCCCATCGTCAAAGTTTTCGTGCTGAAGTGAAGTTCAAACCTCAAGTAAACGGCGCATCCGTTCAGCATATTCCCGCAAGAGGGTGTCGGGGTCAATATCTCCGAAACCTTCAGCCTCAAAAGAGAGGAAGCCGGTGAAGTTGATTGTGCGCAAGAGTTGCACCGCTTCGCCCACAGGGACTTCGCCTTCGCCAATGTGAGCGAATTGCCATTTGCCATCAACACGCTTTCGGTCGCCAATATGGCAATGCTTGACAAAAGGCTTGACATGCTCAAACGCTTCCCTCATCGTTTCGCCATGAGCGAGGGGATGGCGAATGTCCCAAACGATAGCGACATTGGGGTGATTGGTGAGTTTGACAACTTCAGCCGCGTGCTCGGCTCGGCTGAAAGCATCGTGGGTCTCCAAACAGACGAAGACATTGTGGCTTGAAGCAAATTCTCCAAGTTGGCGCAAGCAATGGGCAATGTAGCGGTGTGCGTCTTCTCGGCTTACACCTTCTGGCAAATTGCCACCGAAAACGCGAAGGCTTTTGCACTCCAAACTCGCAGCCAGTTCAATTTCTGATTTCGCTTGTTCAACCATCTTATGCCGCTCGCTTGCATCGGCTGATGAGAATCTAACTCCGCTGGCAAGGCAAGCGATTGTCAAGCCATTTTCCTTGAACAAGTTCCGCACGAAGGATTTTCTTTCGTCGCTGATTCCAACTTCAACGCCATGAGCGTGGTTCACCGAGAGGCGAAACTCAACGCCCTCGTAACCATACCCTTTCGCCGCATCAACAATTTGCTCCACTTTCCAGTTTGGGCACGCCCAAGTCATGAACGCTAATCTCATCGCCATCAACCCCTTTCCGCAGGTTTTAGCGCTTGCCACACAAGAAATAGTCTTTCACAAAATCGTCCCTGTTGAGACAAATCCCTTATGTCGCCTCAATTGATTGTTCGGCAAACTTGCTTTGGTGATGGCTGTCATGACGAGATTCGCACTGATAATCGTCACTGCACTCTCTCTTGCATCAGTTGCTTGGGGTTCGCAAGGTTTACAATCCTTGCCAAAAGTCCGGGAGATTTTTGTCATTACCTGTGACGGAATTGAGTTGAAGGATTTGGAGCAAATGGGCGAGCCAATCACTACTTTGTTGAAGGAAAGCGCTATTGGGTTGCTCAGCGGAGCCTCGGCTGAATTGTCCGGCAAGCAAGGCGTGTTGGTGACTTTGGGAAGCGGGAAAAGGGCAAAGGCAAAGGAACAAGCGAAATTGGGTGAGTGGTTAAGGCAGCACAAAGTTTCGGTCTCTTTGAGCGGGGATGGCTCTCTAAGAGCGATTTTAGGCGAAGTGGGAACGAGCAAAAGTGTAAGCCAGACTCCGCCTCAAGTCACTTTCGTTGCCACTTCAAAAACTCAACTGCCTGTGGTCATCCGTAAGGTTCTCGCCCAGTTGACCGAAAATTCGTGCTTATGGCTTTTAGTCCCAAACTCACCCCAAACAAATTGGATGAACCGAAGATTAACCCCAATTTTGGTTTTCGGTGAGAAAGTCCCTTCAGGGCTTTTAACCTCAACGACAACTCGGCGCGCTGGTTTGGTTTCGTCTATTGACTTTGCCCCCACGCTACTGGCTCAATTGTCAATCCCCACTCCCATTGAAGTGACGGGCAGGGTGATGCAAATTGACACATCCGTTGATGACCGATTATCTTACTTGCGTTGGCTTGACGAACGAAGTGTGAAGCCTTTGCAGGATTTACCTGCCCTTTCCTTTGCCATCGCGATTGTTGTCATTGTCGCTGTCGCTTTAACTGTCTTGGCATTTGCTTTCTCCTTTCTTTCAAGTCAACAAGGGCTAAGCAAGACCTTCGCTTCTGCTGCGACTTTCTTTGTCGTTTCTGGGATGTCAATTCCAGCGTCGTTATTTCTCGTCGCTCAATTGCCTCACCAAAGCAGTGTTGCAAGCGCTTTTCAATTGTTGACAACTATTAGCCTGTTGGGGTTGCTTACCTTGTTGTTGGCGAAAAAACTTAACACTACGCTTTTCCCTACTCCGCTGCAGGCAGCGGGTTTGATTTGTGCTTTTTCGGCGATAGTTGCACTGTTCGGCGTCCCACTTTATTGGGCAACGCCTTTAGGACACTACCCAACCACTGGCTGGCGATATTTCGGCATCACTAACTCAGGCATAGGCATAATTCTTGCGGGGACAATTTTCGCTTGGAATTTGTTGGCGATTCCAAAACGCTTCGTTCTGCTTTGGTTGCTTGCCTCGCCTTTGCTGATGGGCTTTTCTCTCTGGGGCGCAAACTTCGGCGGTGCTTTGACTTTGGCAATTAGTTTCGCCGTTGCTTGGGAACTTATTGACAACCCAAAGTCGTCATGGCGCGGAGTTGTCACTCTCAGTTTAGGGGCATTGGTTCTAACGCTTTTAATTCTCATCGCAGTTGAAAGTTTTGTCCCCGCTGACCAGCAGGCTCATTTAGGGGCACTACTGCAGCGGGTGCAAGGTGCTGGGTGCGGAGTGCTAACAGAGATGGTTCTTCGGAAGTTGACTTTGTTGTGGGAATTTTTTGCTCGGACGCCTCTAAACTTTTTTGCGCTTTCGCTCTTCATAGCATTCCAAATCGCTGTGGCGAAGTTGGCGAAACGAAGCAATTTGTTCGCCCAACTGAAGCCAACCTTTGATGCCGTTTTCGTTGGTTCACTGGCAGGTTTAGTCCTGAACGATAGCGGGATGGAGGTCGTTGGGATGGCGATGGTAAGTTTTGCCGGGGTTTTCCTTCTATCAGCGCTTGAAACTTTACGCTCACCAGTCAGGGGTGACGAAAGTGCCATCAGGGCGAGTCCATGAAACCGTAAACTTGTTGGCGTTGCCACCGACCTTATATGTCTTGCCGGAGTCTTTGCCCAAACTCCCCTTTGCTTTCGGATACCTAATCGGCACTTTTTGGTTGACGCCCGATTTGGACTTAGCGACGAGCCGACCTTCGCAACGATGGGGCATTTTGCGGCTGATTTGGCTGCCTTACGCTTGGCTTTTCCCTCATCGCGGTCTATCGCATCGTCCTCTCTTGGGCGCAATCACAAGAGTTCTTTACTTGGCTGCATTGGCGGGTTTGGGTTTATTGCTTCTTGATACCCTCGGTTACCGACTGCAGTTCAATTTCCCCATCGGGCAAAGTTGGCTCAGTTTCTTTGCAGGCATACTTTTTGCTGACTTTTTGCATTTGTCCCTTGATGCGTTTTTTAGGCGAAGGTAGTTGCCCAGTTGGTTCAATATTCTTTGTGCTGGGGAATGGATGACTGCCACTGGTGTTTACCATATAACCTTCACAATACCTGCCTTAGCAATTTGTTGGTCGCGTGAAATCAGGGGTGCGTTCAGCGTTTTCGCTGTCGCCACAATGATACGGTCAGGCATATCGGGAACTAATTGTGGGTCTATCCCCCGCATCGCCATCACCGTTTCCAAGTTCAAAGGTGCTACAAGATAGTTACTTGGACTTGCGGAAAGCAAGTTAAGCAGTGTGTCAATAAGCAGTGGGTCAATCCTTGTTTTCTCTGCAAGGTAAACGATTTCCACGAGCACAATGCTGGGAATGAAAATTTGATTCTCACCTCGGTCGCCACCTTCAAATATCTGCTTGGCTTTCAGAGAAAGTTGAGGGGAATCAGTTAGATGCCAGACAATCGGGTGTGTATCTGTGACAAATTGTTTCATTCGCCTCTACCCTCCAACGATGACCACAGTTCTTGACGCAGTTGAGCGATATCTGTCTCCGATACAGAGAGCCCTGCATTACGCCACAACCCTCCCAATCGCACCACGAATGCTCCCGATTTGTCACTCAGTGGGGAAAGTCGTTGCAACAAATCTTCAACAACGCCCAAAAGTTCGTTTGGGATAGAGTCTAACAATTGGTGTAGTCGTTCCCTCTGCTTCATTGTTGCCATGAACCTCACCTCACATGCGGTGCAAATAGGCTCGGCTAAAAGAATTTTAGCACTCAACTTTTTCGCCCTTGGTTAATCCTACAATCGGGCTTGGCTCAGTTTCTTTGCAGGCATCCTTTTCGCTGACCTCATTCACTTGCTTCTTGACACAGTTTTCAGTCGCAAGTGACCAGTAACCCGATTAACCTTTTTCGGTTTCTTCCTTCTACTTCGGATAAGTCGCCATTAAACCCAAAACACCCATGCCCGTTAGCGACAAAGGGACAAAAGGCGGTGCATGATGCTCTTCGTCATGCTTGTGTTCTTCGGCTTGCTCTTCGTGCCCCCGTTCCATTCCTAAACGCTCAGCGTTGTGGAAGTAAACGCCCAAGATGCCTGTCAACAATAGCAGGACACTGATGACCTGAACTATGCGCCGAGTTGTGGCATTCCAAGCCAAAAAGGCAACGGCAAATGCCAAAAGCCCCAAGACGCTGACAATCGTCGGGACTGCAGCCACTAAATGTTCCCTCACCACTTCTCGGTGGGAAGGGATAACCTCAAGCAACAAGAAAAGACATCCCGCTGCCACGAAACCAACAAGGGCTCGCCTCAAGGTCACATCATTTCACCTTCATGGCTTGATTGCAACTCCGCTTCCAATTCGTGGACAAGTCGGTGGTAGCGTTCGTGGACGCCTTCACCCAATTGCTCCCGCTCGTGGCGCTCAAAGCGCTCAACCAATGCTGCATCGTCCGCCTCCGTCAACACTTGCTGCGCCATCTGAAAGAGCACATTGTCCTCCTTCCAGATGTGCTGGCGAAGTAGGTTGATGTATTCGCGTGCGGCAGTGACGAACTGCTGCCGATTTGCTTCTTCGGCGAGATTGCTTGCTGCCTCTATCATCCTTCGTCGCAACTCTCGCCCCTCTTCGTGTTCAATAAGCATCACGCCAATTGGACCGCCTTCTTTTGGGATGCCTTTTGCCTCAAGTTCTGGGAAAAGCATCCCTTCTTCCTTGCCGTGATGGCATCGGTCGGCAAACACTTGGAAGAAATCCAGCAGCGCCGTCACCTTGTCCGTCGGCACCGACTCACCCCGCTCAATTCGGTCGGCAATGGCTTCCAGCACCGTCAAACCACGCTCAATGACGCGATGTTCGTGCATCAACGCCTCAACAGACTTCATAGCAACGCACCTCCTTGACATTATTCATGGCTTTTCCTCAAGGGCTTTTTGATGCGCTGACGAAAGGGCATCAGCAATGTTGGTTTTTGCTTCTGGATTTGCTTTCTCATCCAACAGCGGGTAGAAGATGTTTTGTTCGCGCAAGGTGTGGTGCTCAATCAGGTGGCGAAAGAGCATGTAGCGATCCAGACTGACGACGATGCGACGGCGAAGGGATGGGTCGTGGGGCGAAAGGCTCTCCAAACGCTGAGTCAGCGACCGCAACATCCCCTCAATGCCCTTGTGCTCAGCCTCAAAAAGGGATGGCTGACCACCTTCGGGGAAATTGCCCAAACGCTCGTAAACGGGTAACGCCACGCTATCTTCAGCGTGGGAATGCGCCATTAACGCATCGGCAAACTTTCGCCACCAATGTTTTGCTGCTTCCAAATCCAACGCCGTCAAGGCTTCCAAGTGCCTTAGCAACCATTCATCCAGCCACACATGAATGCGTCCGTTCAAATCGGTCAGAGTAAGGGAAGGGACTGGGGACTGGGGATCAGGGACTGGTAGTTGAGAAGTTGCGGAAGCAATTTGCTCTTGCCATCGGCGCAACCCTTCGGCATCTTCGTCAGCAGTTAAGGTTTGCAACAGCAAGGGAGGCAGTGCTCCATCTTCTCGTGCAATGTGATCCAGCAACCGCCACCGAAAAGTTTTCAGCAACTTTTGGGCGTGAGAGTTGGTAGCCGTGCCTAATTGGCGCTTCCAAGCCAACTCGGTCAGTTGCGCAATTAAATCCCGCAACTGAACATGATCGTTGCTAAGTCGCTGCAAAGTCACCTGCGCTTCGGGCGTTCGCTCAGAGAGCGAGGGAAAGATGACTACCTCTTCAGCGTCAAGGTGGGGTAAAACTTCGGAACGAACCCATTGCGCTTCCCCTTTCAGTCGCAGGGCAGCAAAAGTCCCGACACCGCTTTCCAACTCCACCAGCAGGTCATCCCACTCGCTCAGCCGCCGACGAATTCGGTCATGCTCATCACGCAATTGCCTTGTCAGGCTCATTGTGACCACCTTCCTCACACCAATCGCAAGAACTCGTTCACGCTCAATCGGGCTTGCCAGAGTCTTCAGCGAGCACCCAGTCATCTTCAACGGGCTCAAAGTAAAGTTCAATGGCTTCACGAATGTTGGCTAAGGCTTCCTCAATCGTGTCGCTTTCACTGATGCAGTCTGGTAGGGACGGCACATAACGGTGTAGACACCATCCTCGCTCGGCTCCAACACGACTTTCAACTTCATCGCTCTTCACCTGACCTTCGTTGATCTTCCAACGCTTCTGTGGTGGGGATAAGCCATGCTACACTTTGGGTGGGTGAGCCGACATGGAGTTTCGCGAACATAATGTGACTGTCAACCTGAAGGTCATCGTCTGGCAGGATGAAACGGGTTAGTTTATCGCCGAATGCCCAGCCCTGCCAGGTTGCGTGTCTCAAGGGCAGACGGAAGAAGAAGAAGCATTGACAAACATCCGAGACGCTATCATCGGTTGGCTGGAAGTTTCTCACGAACGGGGCATTCAAGAGTGGCAGAAAGCCGAAGCAAAGGTGAAGGATTGAAGAGTGTGTTTCCTGCACAATATCTCTGACGAATTTCTTCGCTTGCTGAAAGACCCATAAGGCGCTCATGGCTTCACCACTCCAAACCCAACTGCTTTCGGACTTCGGGTTTGCCATCCAAAGATTCACGGACTGCATTGTTGAGTTCGTCCAAAAGTTGTTGAAGAGGGACATTGCGCAAGCGAGCAAACCAAGCAACAGGTTCGCGCGGACCCGTCGGACCACCGCAACCTCTGAGACCATACTTGTCAAGGACTTTTCGGGTGGCTGGATACTTAGCCACAACTTCAGGCAGCAGCATCTCAGGCGTAACAAGCCTTGTATCCGAACGGCGCTCGCCATTGTTTTTCATGCCATGTCACCCCACACCTTTGCAGAATTATATTTCCGAAATCTTGCTCTGGTGTCAGGGAAAAACCCTAACAAATTAATCGTTAGCGGTCTATCCTTTGGGGGCGTTGTGTTTTGAAACTACCCATGCCACTGGTTGAAGCCGGTGAGGGATAACGGACACATGGTAAGAGAAATGGGGCAAGGGATTTAATGACGAATTTTTCCTGAGTGCCGAATTTATTAGGCGAAAAAATCGGATGACACGGCTCCTGTCGTGCTGAAATTTTTTTCGGTTGGGCAGGAGCCCGACCCTCCAAACCACTCCTGATGCACTGAAATTTTTTTCGGCAATGCAGGAACACTGCCCTCCAGAAAAACTACCGTCTCACCATTCACCAATCGCTATTCGCCAATCGCTACTTGCTATTCGCCGTTCACCAATCGCCATTCGCTAATCGCCATTCGCCAATCGCCATTCGCTGCCGTTTTCGGCTCGGCGGGAGCCTCGCCCTCCCAATTTGTCTACCGACTGAAGTCGGTGGCTACGAGACAAAGCCTGCTAAAGCAGGCTGGCTTAAAAGGTTGCGAGTTGAGCGTTGCGAGTTTTGGGAAAAAAATTACTTTACAACTCTCAACGCGCAACCCGCAACTCTGATTTGAACCCTCAACCCAATTAGCAGGTTTTAGCCTGCTTTGATTTTGTAGCCACCCACCTCGGGTGGGTGGTCAAAGCCGTTTTCCGTTCGCCACTCGCTATTCGCTACTCACCATTCTCCACTCACTATTCGCCATCCGCTGCCTTTCTGACCTGCCGATTTACCAAACCCAAGATGTTCCCCACCTGCAGAACTGCCAACCTCCTGATTTGCTGATAAGTTCGGCTCAGCAGAAGCATCGTTCTTCCGTTTCATTCCCATAAACTGGAGCGCAATAACCATCAACACCGTGGACGAAACTTTGTCGCCTGTCATACTATTTGATTGGCGTGGAAATTCACAGTTGCTTGAGGAGGTGGATAGTAATGGCTCAAGCAGTCTTTATCGCCGTTGATTTAGGAGCAGAAAGTGGAAGGGTTTTGGCTGGGAAGTTGGATGAGGGGAAGTTTGAACTGGAAGAAATTCACAGATTCCCAAACGGTCCGGTTCGGATAGGCGAACACATCTACTGGGATGTCTTGAGATTGTGGACAGAAGTGAAAAACGGGTTAGCGTCGGCAGTGCAAAAGTATGGCTCTCAAGTCGTATCTGTCGGCGTTGACACTTGGGGCGTTGATTACGCTTTGCTTGATTCAAACGACGAGTTAGTCGGCAACCCTTACCACTACCGAGACAAGCGCACTGAAGGCATGTTTGAATTCGCTTTCCAAAAAGTCCCACGAGACAAAATCTACCGATGCACAGGCATCCAGTTCATGAGGCTGAACACCCTTTATCAACTGCTCGCTATGGTCGTTGAAAAGTCACCGCAACTGAAAATCGCCAAAACTTTCCTGATGATGCCTGACTTGTTTCACTTCTGGTTGAGCGGCGAAAAGGTCAACGAGTTCACTGAGGCGACGACGACTCAGTTCTATGACCCGCGCAAGGGTGACTGGGCTAAGTCAATGCTTCGCAAACTGAGAATCCCGACACGCATCTTGAATTGCCCAATCGTTCCTGCCGGCACAGTTCTCGGAGAGTTGAGACAACATGTTGCAGACGAAGTTAGAGCGCCCCATCAAATTAAGGTCGTCGCTCCAGCATCTCACGATACTGCGTCCGCAGTTGCTGCCACCCCGTTATCAGACGAAAACGCTGTTTACATCAGTTCGGGAACATGGTCTTTGGTTGGCATGGAAATCCGAGAACCAATCATCACTGACAAATCGTTGGCTTACAACTTCACTAACGAAGGTGGCGTCTATGGGACTTTCCGCTTCCTGCGCAATGTTACTGGTATGTGGTTGGTTGCCGAGTGCCGTCGCATTTGGGCAAGAGAAGGAAACGAGTTCACCTATGAGCAATTGACCCAAATGGCTGCCGAGACTCAACCTTTCAAATGTTTCGTTGACCCCGACGACCCTCGCTTCCTTGCACCAGAAAACATGCTGGATGCCATCAAGAGTTTCTGCCGAGAAACTAATCAACCTGAGCCAGAAACAGTTGGCGAATTCGTTCGCTGCTGCCTTGAGGGTTTGGCTCTCAAGTATCGCTGGGTCATTGAGAGGCTTGAAGAGTTGACGGGCAAAACAGTGAGCACCATCCACATCGTCGGTGGCGGCTCTCAGAACTGGTTGCTCAATCAGTTCACCGCCGACGCAACGAGCAAGCCAGTTCAAGCAGGACCAGTGGAAGCGACGGCTACTGGCAATGCGTTAGTGCAAGCAATCGCTTTGCTCTATCTTGGTTCTCATGCCGAGTTGCGAGAGGTCGTGCGAAATTCTTTCCCGCTCAAAACCTTTGAGCCAAAGCCCGATGAGAGGTGGCAGCAAGCGTATGAACGGTTCTGTCAATTCGTGAAGTGAACCCTTTGGTTCATGATTCCTCAACCACTCGTGGGACTCGGAAATAGCCGTCAACCGCGTCAGGTGCGTTCATTAGCACTTCCTCCCGAGGCAAAGGTTCATCTGTTTCGTCTGGGCGAAAAACATTTGACAGCGGGACTGCATGGGATGTGGGTTCAACTCCCTCGGTGTTCAGTTCCTTCAACTTCTCAATGTGTTCCAGCACCCTGTTCAGTTCCCAAGTGTAGCGCTCAATTTCCTCCTCGCTCAACTCCAACCGAGCCAGCAAAGCGACATGCAAAACTTCCTCTCGGCTTAAAGGCATAGTCGCTTCATCCTCCTTGCACTGTGCCCTTGCGATTAGCGTCAAAAATTTTGCCATTAACCGATTAGCCTGCAAACCTTTCAAGGGTGTGTTCTAAAAGTCCAGAATTTCCTTCCCATGCTACTTGCTTTAGCCTGTAGTTGATGACGCAACCAAAAGCAAACCATGCTACGGACTTCAGTCCGTAGTTGATGACGCAATCCAGAACCGTTCATGCTACGGGTTTTAACCCGTAGTTGATGACGAATTCAATGAGCGCCGACTTTAGTCGGCGAAAATTTGGGAGGGCGAGGCTCCCGCCGAGCCGAAAACGAAAGCGAATGGCGAATAGCGATTGGCGAATTTTCTTGGATGGTCAGGCTACTGCCTGACCGAAAAATTCGGCACGGCAGGAGCCGTGCCCTCCAATTTTTCGCCGAATGAATTCGGCGCTTTAAAAGTTCGTCATCAACCACTGGCTGAAGCCAGTGGCATGGGTAATTTTAGAACAAGCCTTTTGCGCCCTACAATTACCGTCAAAAATTTTGCCATCAACCAATCAGCACGCAAACCGCTTGTCTTACTCTGGCATTTTTGTCCCCATCAATGGTGCGACGAAGAAACCTCCGCCATACTCAACGAAGTGGCGGTCAACGGAGAGCGCCACCGAGATGCCTAACCGTTCCATGACGGCAAAGGATATAGCGTCGGTCAAACTGAAATCTTTGTCGTAGTATCGCTCCAAAATCTCCAACGCCCTGTTTATGTCTTCAGGCTCAATGGGAACGATAGTCAAACGAGGCAACACGCTTTTAAGCCACAGCAAAGCAACATGATAGCCAAGTCGCCTCAACAACAAGACATGTGTCTCAGCGACCACCAGCAGTGTCGTGACTAATTGCCACCCGCCTTTTTCCATCTCGTTCAGCAAACTTAGACACTCATGATGCCAACGGTCAGAAGCATCAACGATGGCGAAAAAGAAACTGGCGTCACTGAAACTCACTCGCTGCATGTTTTTTCACCGCCTGTGTCTTGGCGCCAATGCTGCTCTATTGCCTCAGCCACATACTCGTCCTTCCGCTCACTAACATCTCCCAAGCCGCTGCGTGAAATCCCAGCAAGTGACTTTAAGACCTCCCACACTGTCTGAGTGGGCTGTGTTGCCTCTTCCACGATGACCGTCACTTTTGTTCCGTCAGGCAGTTGCCCGTCGCCTTCAAGGACGATGACGCCGTTTTTGACGATGCCCTTGAAAACCCGCTTCATTTCTCGTTCACCTCATTTGCAGCGGAACTTCGTTTCAATTTTGCCGTGTCAAGAACATCAATTCAATTTGGCTCATTGCAGGTTTGTCTTCCAAAATCCTCAAACTCAAAAGGACTGACACTGACGAATGGGAAGGCGACGAACGCGCTCCCGAATTGAGCCGACCTGATCTCTTTCAAAGACCACGATGCTTCCTGCCCTCAAATCGGCTTCTATTTGGGCTAAGTGGTTCAAAAGGAGTTGAACTTGCAAGTTTGGTCGCCGTTCTATGCCTTTGCGGAACAAAATGACCGATGGATGTTTCATCTGCCACCTTGCCAGCAATGTTCCGAAATCGGTGTCAGCGGAAAGGATGATGCGCTCTTCCTGAAGGGCAACATGGAAAATCTTTTCATCTTTCGCCGCTTGCAATCCATAATCCCGAACATGGACAGCATCGTGCCCTGCTTTTCGCAACCCCTCTGCGACGGTAGGTGATAGGGCGTTGTCCACAAGAAATTTCATGAGGCAATCACCGAAGGAGATGTGGGCTTTTGAAGGATTTCTGCTGCAAAGCGAAGGGCTTGCCGAATGTCTTCTGAATCCAAGTCAGGGTAAGCGAGAAGGATTTCTTGCTCGCTCATCCCTTCCGCCAGCATCGCTAAGACAGTGGCGACGGGAATACGCAAGCCACGAAGGCACGGAACGCCACCCATTTGATCAGGATCAACAGTGATGCGTTCAAGGTTTTCGCGTATGCTGACTTGCTCTTCCAATGTCCACTCCCAATGCCACTGACCTTTTTCTAAATCGCAGGTGGCTTTGACTTTTGCTCCACTTTGCGTCTCAAAAGTGGCTGAATACAAGGGCTCAGCATCCCAGATAACGAGTTGCACTTCTTTGCCTTCCGTAAAATCCAACTCTCCCGTCGGCTTGAAGACACCTTGCTCGTAGATGGCACGAACGATCTTTGGCATTGCGGATCACCTCCAATTTGCAAAAATCTCTTGGCTCGGTAGAAGTGCTTCTCTTTTGAGCCCATTTATCCCCGTTGCCCGATTATGCTATTCCAGTCGTGCTGTGTTAAGGCATCCACTGTCAAAGGTTCAACGCTTAATCGCTCCCTCGCCCATATCAACCATACCAGCAACCCATCTTCTGGGTCAAAAAGCAGTTGATTCAGCGCCCGTTCAATCCTGCTGCCCGTTCTCTTGGCGTAGCAGGAAAGTGGCAGTTGAAAGAAAGTGTGAATTTGCAATGTTGTGCAGCCGCATGAAAGGTAGCGGAAGGCAATGCTGCCATTACAGACATTTCCTGTCCCACTGACGGGCAACCAAGCAGGCAACGCTCCCTGCCAGCGCAGTCTTGCCAATTGGCTCAGAACTCTCAAATTGCGGGCGCTCAAATCTGGTCCGCCGTAGGCGATGCCTTTGACGCCCTCAAATTCTCGGTTCGGGTCAAATAGTCGGTTGGCGTAAACAATGAAATCAGCGCCGTCGCCCTTCGCTGCCCCCTCCAGCAGTGTCAGCAGCATATCAAGTTGAAAAGCGTCGTCAAAAAGGGCGTTGAAAACTTTCATGCCGATGCGGATGACTTGCTTTGAAGGCAAACCTGTCGCTTTCTCCGCAGCCTGCCGAATCAGTTTTGGGACATTGACCAGCCAGTGGCGGATTGTCTCCTGCTGCCCTGCCCTTTCGCTTCCCGCCAGTGTGGGACTGAAATTAAACTCCAGCGGCATCGGCTTGTTTGGGTAATAAGTTCGCCAAACTTTCAGCAACTCGCCGACAGTAAAATCGTATTCGCCGATGCGCCACTCTTCGTCCATTGAAGTGGGTAGATGGGCTTTGATGGATGGGATGATGAGCATGTCATGTTCGGCGCCGATGGAGAGGGCTTTTTCAAAGAACTTCAAGTAAGCGGCGAAACTTTTGTGCCAACCTCGTCCGACCCAAGTGACCGTCCATCCTTCCGTGCCGTCTTGACCGCGAATTCGTTCAACCTTCATTTTTGTGACGGGAACAGCCCACGCCTTCATGCTGCAATTTCCTTGGGCGTCTTGTGCTATGACCGTTTTGAGGACGCAAAAGCCCAAGCCTGCTTGACCGTCCACTCGCACTTGATGTGGCTCCATGCTCAACTGCCCACTCGCCTTGCCGATGAGAAGCGGGACATTAAAGTCAGCGTAGTTTGACCGAAGGTCAATCCCGTAGCGCTCCAACACAAACCGCCACAACGGCTTGGGCAACGGCTCGTGGAGAAACCGTTCCCAATCAGATTTCAACCGCTGCAAAGTTGACTTAGCCATCGTCATCACCTTTTTCGTCAACACCTGTAGGATGGGCGTCAGCCAGAACGAATTTTCGCCTCTCATGGGGCTCCCTAACAGCAACGATAATGACATTGTAGGAGCGGCGTAAGCCGCGAATAAAAGGTCGCCCCTTACGGGTCTCCTACCTAAAACGGCAACGATTAGCGAATGGCGATTGGCGAATGGTCTGTAGGAGGGGCGTCAGCCCCGAACAAATTTTCGCCCCTTACGGGGCTCCTACAAAACGGCAGCGAATGGCAAATAGCGATTAGCGACTCGTCTGTAGGAGGGGCGTTAGCCCCGA